>Ga0308159_1000630_pt1 | contig 73287 bp, 64 predicted proteins | sample PhyCR1_FD_201040 | JGI IMG/M metagenome (GOLD analysis project Ga0308159, IMG submission 201040) | Phyllosphere microbial communities from UC Gill Tract Community Farm, Albany, California, United States - DLSLC.R1 | ecosystem: Host-associated > Plants > Phyllosphere > Unclassified | place: USA...
CTCTCCGTTCATTCCTGGCCTTCAGCCAGCAGTGCCCGCACGCGTGGGATCACCTCCCGCCCATACAGTTCGATGCTGCGCATCATCGTCGCATGCGGCAGGGTGCCGGCGCTGTACTTCATGTCGAAGCGCGACAGATCCAGCAGCCGTGCCGTCGCGGCGATTTTCCGGGCCACCGTCTCCGGCGCGCCCAGGTAGAGCGAGCCGGTCGCGATCTCCCGCTCGAAATCCGCCTCGGTGGCCGGCGGCCAGCCGCGCTCGGCGCCGATGCGGTCCCGGCCGCGCTTGTAGTGCGGCCACAACTCCTCCCGCGCCTGCTCGTCGGTCGGCGCCACATGGCCATGGGAATGCACGCCCACCGGCTGCTCCGCCTTGCCGAACTGCGCCAGCGCCTTGTGGTACAGGTCGACGAAGGGGCGGAACCGCGCCGGCTCCCCGCCAATGATCGCCAGCATCAGCGGCAGGCCGTAATGCGCGGCGCGGATGACGGATTTCGGGCTGCCGCCCACTCCTACCCAGGTCTTCAGCGGTGCATGCTCCACTGGCGGGAACACCTCCTGCCCGGTCAGCGGCGCGCGGGTCCCGCCCTGCCAGGTCACCTTCCCCTGACCCAGCAGCGCCGCGAACAGGTCCAGCTTCTCCTCGAACAGCGCCTCATAATCTTCCAGCGCGTAGCCGAACAGCGGGAAGGATTCCGTAAAGGAGCCGCGCCCGAGGATGACTTCCGCCCGGCCGCTTGAGGCCGCATCGAGCGTGGAGAAGCGTTGGAACACCCGCACCGGGTCGTCCGAACTCAACACCGTCACGGCCGAACCCAGCCGGATGCGGCTGGTGCGCCCGGCGATGGCCGCCAAAAGCACTTCGGGCGCCGAGACGGCGAAATCGTCGCGGTGGTGTTCGCCGAGGCCGATGAAGTCGATGCCCACCTGGTCCGCCAGCACCGCTTCCTCGACCACGTTGCGCAGCACCTGGGCGTGCGGCAACAACTGCCCGTCCGCACCGGCGGTCACGTCGCCAAAACTATCCAGCCCCATTTCCAGATGTCGTGCCATGCGCTCTCCTGCGCCCGGCGGCTTGAGCCGGGCCGCGGCACACATGGCGCGGCGGACCCGGTTCGTCGAGTTCAGGCAGGGCTGCGCCGCAGGAACAGCATGGTTGCCAGCCCGAACCCCGCCAGCTGCGCCGCCACGGCCAGGAAGGCCACCGCATAGCTGCCCGACCAGCCCACCAGCAGCGCGAAGGCCAGCGGGCCCAGGATGGAGCCCATGAAGCCGAACAGGCTGGCGGCGGAGGTCACGTCACTGACCAGTTCCAACGGCGCCACCCGCGCCAGCTCGGCGATGTGCACGCCGTTCCAGCCGATGGCGACGAAGCCGACCAGCGCGGCGCTGCCATACAGCGCCCAGGGGCCAAGCCCGCTGGTGCCCATCAGCAGGCACACCGCCAGGGCGGAGGCGACGGCCTGGATGGCCAGGTGTCGCATGGCGCCGCCGATGCGGTCCGCCGCCCAGCCCATGCTGATGCGGCCGACCATGCTGGCGGTGTGCATCGCCGCCACCACCCGGCCTGCCTCCGCCAGCGAGGCGCCATGCTGCGTCACCACATAGGTCGCGGTGAAGGCCATCAGGCAGGCCTGCATGACGGAGAAGGACGCCCCCAGCGCCGCCAGCAACGGTAGCGACGGATGCGCCCGCAAGGTGCCGACCGAGCGCACCATGGTGGACCACGAGAGCAGGGAGCGGTGCCAGCCGGGGTGGCGGCCATGCGCCTGCCCATCCAGCCGGCGCCGGAATGGCCAGACCACCAGGATCGTCACCAGCGTCACGCCAATGACAGCCCATAATGCGACCGAGAGACCCTGTGCCAGCACCAGGGGCGCGATGACCAGCCCGGCCAGCGCCCCGCCCAACGGCACGCCCGCCTGTTTGATGGAGAAGATCAGGGTGCGATGCCGTGGCGGCGCAGCGCGGATGAGGATCTGGCTGCCCGCCGGCGTGTTCGGCCCCGCGCCGAAGCCAATAGCGAGCGCGCCCAGCAGGCTGAGCAGCCCCAGCGGCTGCGACAGCGTCAGCAGCCCCAGGGCGGTGATGACCAATCCCAGCTGCAAGGTTCGGACGGGCCCGAAATGCAGCAGCATCGGCCCGCCGCACGCCAGGAACCAGCAGATGCCCAAGGCAGACAGGGCCGAGACATAGCCGATGCTTTCCGGCGGCAGGCCCAGCCGCGCCATCAGCAGCGGCCCCAGCAGCGGTATCGCCATGTTGGAGAACGAACTGACAGTCTGAACGATCAACGTCGCGGCCAAAGCACTGGCCCACAGCGGTAGCATTGCTCTCTCATCCCATTGCGCGGGATCTTGGTGCCCCGGCGGTTGTCAGTGTGACGGATCGGGGGATGGGTGCCAAGGCGAGCGGGGTTGGGAAAAGGCCGGGGAAGGAATTCCCTGGATCCCTTCTTCTTTTCTTTCGAGTTTTTGGTTGTGACGATGACGGTTCGCTTGCTCGGCGAAGCCGCGTGTCGAAGCACAGGTCCATTGGGGCTGAAGTTCGTGTCTAAAGCCGGTGAAACTCGTCACGGCTCACCGCCCCACCCTGCAGCAGAACCTAGACTCGCAGAAAAAAAGAAGGGGTCCGGGGAATTCTTTCCCCGGCCTTCTTTTTGCATCGGCGAACCTAGCGCAGTAGCCCCGCCTCATGATCCCGCACCATCGAGAGCAGGTAGCGGCCATAGGATGTCTTGCCGAACAGTTCCCCGCGCACGCGCAGCTGTTCGACATCAATAAAGCCATTGATGAAGGCGATTTCTTCCAGACAGGCGATGGGCAGGCCCTGGCGCTGCTGGATGGTGCGTACGAACTCCCCGGCGTCCAGCAGCGATTCATGCGTGCCGGTATCCAGCCACGCATAACCGCGGCCGAGCTGCTCGACATGCAGCTCGCCCTTCTCCAGGTAGCGCAGGTTGACGTCGGTGATCTCCAACTCCCCGCGCGCTGAGGGCGTCACCTGCTCGGCGATGTCGAGGACCTGGTTGTCGTAGAAATACAGGCCGGTGACGGACCAGTTGGACCGCGGTTCCTTCGGCTTCTCGACAATCGAGATGGCGCGGCTGCTGGCGTCGAATTCCACCACGCCGTAGCGTTCCGGGTCATCGACGCGGTAGGCGAACACCGTTGCGCCGGTTGTCCGTTCCGCCGCCGTGCGCATCAGCTGCGGCAGGCTGTCGCCGTAGAAGATGTTATCGCCCAGCACCAGGGCCACGGAATCACCGCCGACGAAATCGCGCCCGATGATGAAGGCCTGCGCCAATCCCTCCGGCTTCGGCTGCGCGGCGTAGCTGAACTCGATGCCATAGGCGCTGCCGTCACCCAACAGCCGCTTGTACATGTCGAGGAATTCGGGAGAGGTGATGATCAGGATCTCGCGGATGCCGGCCAGCATCAGCACCGAGATGGGGTAGTAAACCATCGGCTTGTCGTAGACCGGCAGCAGCTGCTTGTTCACCGCCAGGGTGGCCGGATGCAACCGGGTGCCGGATCCACCGGCGAGGACGATACCCTTCACGGCGTCTTCTCCTGCGCGGGCAGCAGGCCCAGCCGCTCACCGCCATAGACGCGGTTGCGCAGCGGCTGCCACCACCACGCATTGTCCAGGTACCAGGCAATGGTCTTCTCCAGGCCCGTGGCGAAGCTCTCCGCCGGCTGCCAGCCCAACTCGGCCTGCAGCTTGGAGGCATCGATGGCATAGCGCTGGTCGTGCCCAGGCCGGTCGGCGACGAAATGGATCAGCCGCCGGCGCGGGCCGGCCGGATCGGGGCGCAGGCGGTCCAGGCTGTCGCAGATGTCCTGCACCACCTCGATGTTCCGGCGCTCCGCCCTGCCGCCGACATTGTAGGTCTGGCCCGGACGGCCGCCGCGCAGCACGGTCAACAGGGCGGTGACGTGGTCCTCCACGAACAGCCAGTCGCGGATGTTCTCGCCCTGGCCGTAGACGGGCAGGTTCTTGCCCTCCAGCGCATTGAGGATGACCAGCGGGATCAGCTTCTCGGGGAAGTGGTACGGGCCGTAGTTGTTGGAGCAGTTGGTCACCAGCGTTGGCAGGCCATAGGTCTCGTGCCACGCCGCCACCAGATGGTCGGAGCCCGCCTTGCTGGCCGAATAGGGGGACCTGGGCGCGTATGGCGTCGTCTCGGTGAAATAGCCGTCCGGGCCCAGCGAGCCGAAGACCTCGTCCGTCGAGATATGCAGGAAGCGGAATTCCTGCCGCGACGCTGCATCCAGCCCGTTCCAGTAGGCCCGTGCCGCTTCCAGCAGCGCGAAGGTACCGACCACATTCGTATGGATGAACGGCGCGGCTCCCGCGATGGAGCGGTCCACATGGCTCTCGGCCGCCAGGTGCATCACGGCGTCCGGGCGGAATTCCGCCATCACCTGCCGCATCTGCTCGGCCTCGGCGATGTCGGCCTGCAGGAAGGCGAGGCCGGGCCGGCCTTCGCAGTCCCGCAGGCTGCGCCGCTCCCCGGCATAGGTCAGCTTGTCCACCACCAGTACGGCCTCGGTGCGCTCTTGCAGCACCAGCCGGCGTACCAAGGCGGATCCAATGAAGCCGGCACCGCCGGTGACGAGGATCCGCATCGCCATTCTCCCAGGAACCAGCACGGACTTAGAAGCAGCCAGCGCCCACCGCAAGCGGCAGGTCAGTGGGCGCGCCGACGAATGCGGCCCGGACGGTACCGGGGCGGCGCGCCAGGGCCGACCCGCCCCGGCGCGCCGCCTTCTGGCCTTACCGGGCGACCGGACGGGCGAACTGCGCCTGGGTGTACCAGTTCGGGCTCGGCTCGTAGGTCAGCCGGTCGCTGCGGCCAGCCCAGTTCACCCGCAGGTAGAACACCGGGATGATGCCCTTGTCCTGCACCAGCTGCTGCATCGCCTGGGTGGTCAGCTCCTGCCGTCGGCCGGGGTCCATGGTGCGCAGGGCCTCGCTCAGCGGCGCATCCAGCGCGGGGTTGGAATAGTGCTGCCGGTTGAAGGGGCCGGAGCCTGTGGCCGGGTCCCGTGTCGCCGCCACCTGCCGCAGCGTGTTGGAGGCGAGGTTGGAGGTGTAGGTGGTCATGAACAACGCGAAGTCGCGGTTGGTGGCGCGGGTGAAGAAGTTGGCCGGCGGCAGGATCTCAACCTGGGTGTCAACGCCGATGCGGTTGAAGCCCTGGGCCAGGGCTTGCAGCACTTCCCCATCGCTGGCGAAGAAGCCGTTCGGGCCATGGATGGTCATGCGGAAGCCGTTGGGGTAGCCGGCCTCGGCCAGTAGCTTGCGGGCGGCGGCGATGTCGTAGGCCAGCGGCGGCATGCCCGGGGCGCGGTCGGCCACGGCGGGCGGCGCGAACTGGTCGGCCGGCGTCCCCTGCCCCACCAGCAGCCGCTCGACGATGCCGGCGCGGTTGACCGAGAGGGAAAGCGCCTCCCGCACCCGGCGGTCGCGCAGCGGGTTGGCGGGAAGCGGCTTGCCTTGCTTGTCGGTGATGTAGGGCACCTGGTCGCGCCCCGCATCGGGGAACAGGTAGGCGGTGCCGTAGCTGTCGGTGCCGAAGATGCGGACATTCGGCTCGCCCTGCAGGCGCGTCACGTCATGCACCGGCACGCCGTCGATCAGGTCGACCTCGCCGGAGAGCAGTGCCGCGGTGCGGGCGCCGGCGTTGCTGACGTAGCGGGTCTCCACCCGCGCCCATTCCGGCTTCTCGCCCCAGTATTCCGGGTTGGCGGTGATGCTCAGCCGCTCGTTCAGCGTGAAGCCGACATAGCGGTAGGGGCCGGTGCCGATGGCCAGCTTGCCGTTGTTGAACTGTGCGGTCGTCGCTTCCGCATGGATCTTACGGGAAAGGATCATCACCCGCGTCAGGTCGTAATCCAGATACGGGTTGGGCTGGTGCGTGTGCACGCGGACGGTGGTGGGATCGACGATCTCCACCTCCCGGATACTGCGGGCGTAGGGCGTGAAAGGGCCAGGGCTGTTCGGCACGTTGGCCAGCCGGTTCAGCGTGAAGGCGATGTCCTCGGCCTCGAACGGCGTGCCGTCGTGGAAGCGCGCGCCGCTCCGCAGCTTGATCTCCCACATCGTGTCGCCGACCGGCTTCCACGATTCCGCCAGGGCGGGGGAGAGGCTGCCGTCATTGGCCTCGCGGATCAGCGGCTCGAAGATCTGGAACAACGCCATGTTGTTGTTGTTCGTCGAGTGGAAATGCGGGTCCAGCGCGCTGGGCGAGGTCATCGCCGCGATGGTCAGGGTCGGCTGCGCCTGGGCGGCACCGGCCGCCGCCAGGCCGCAGATCGCCACGGCGCAGCCGCGCCGCAGGAAGGACGCGAAGGTCTCGCGGCGCGGTATCAATCCCATAGCCATCATCCGTATCCTTGTCTGAGTCTTGCGCCGCATGGAAAACCTCCCCGGCCGACCCGGCCGGGGAGCAGCAATGATCGGGCCTGTGCACACCACCGGCGGTGCGCGCCCGCGCTAGAGCGTGTTGGCCTGGGGTGGAATCACCGGAAAGCCTGAGTCACGCGATCAAATGAACCCGAAGCATCGTGCGTGAACGCATCAGGCTCTAAGCCACCGCGTCCGCGCGCAGCACAAGGCGGCCGATCACCTGGCCATCCTTCAGGCGCTGCAACGCCTCATTGGCGCTGGATTGCGGCATGACGGTAATCGGCAGGCTGGCCAGCTTGTTGGCCTGTGCGAGCGCCACCAGCTCGCGCAGATCCTTGGGCGAACCGACATAGCTGCCGCGCAGCGCCAGCTCCCGCATCGCCATCAGCGGCAGGTCGATGGTTAGCTCGCCGCCGAACAGGCCGACCTGCACGGCGGTGCCGCCCTTGCCCAGCGCGTCGTAGACGAAGCGCGCGGTGCTGGACGCATTCACCAGGTCGATCACCGCCTCCAGCGGCCCACCAGCCGCGGCGAGCAGACGCTGTGTTACGTCGGGCGCGGAGGCGTCGACGACGTCGCTGGCGCCGGCCGTGCGCGCGGCGTCCAGCTTCCGCGCATCGGTATCGACGGCGATGATCGCCTCATGCCCCAGCGCCCGCAGCACCGTGATCGCGGACAGGCCCAGCCCGCCGGCGCCGACCACCACGATCGGCGTCGTCGGCGGCAGCGGCATCAGCTTGCGGATGGCCGAGTAGACGGTGATGCCGGAACAGGCGTAGGTCGCGGCCAGGGCCGGGTCCAGGTTGCCAGGATCGACCAGATGGCGCGGGTGCGGCACAAGCACGTGGCTGCCGAAGCCACCATCCTGCCGGATGCCCAGTGGCCGCACGTCCAGGCACATATTATCGCGCTCATCCAGGCAGCGATTGCAATGTCCGCAACCGACCCAGGGATAGACGATCCGCTTGTCGCCGACGGCGACACCCTCGGTATCCGGCCCCATGCCGACGACGCGGCCGAAGATCTCATGGCCCAGCGCCAGCGGCAGCTTCACGCCGCGGTCGCGCGAATGCAGGCGCTTGCCGCCCGCCAACTGGTAGTAGCCGTCCCATGCGTGCAGGTCGGAATGGCAGACGCCGCAATGGGAGACTTCCACCAGCACCTCAGTGCCCTGCGGCACCGGCGTCGGCTTCTCGATCTGCTCCAGCGGTTGGCCGTAATCGACCATGGCCCATGCATGCATTCTTGCTTCCTCCCGGATTTTTCTCAGGGATGCGCGCCCCGATGCCGGCGGCCAGCCGGGTAACCACGGCGCCATCATGGCCCATCCTGCCAGAGGGTCCTCGAGCTCGCCTATCCCCAAACGCCTGGCCGTCGCCACCTGCCTGCCGTGCGGCAACGGCAGCCCGCGATAGTCATTCTCTGCCCCTTCGTGGCGATCGGTTCCACCGTCGCCTTGGGTTCGAGTATGGAGAGATTGTTAGACATGTCAAACCGCCGCGAGCGGCCGGCACGCGCTGCGCTAGCGTTCCATCTGGCCCATCGCATTCAGCATGGAGCGCTCCGAGATCGACATCATCCCGTCGAACGGATTGTCCATCTCCATGATCAGGAACACCGCGCCGCCGATGATGCAGGCGCAGATCAGCAGGCTGGCCACGACCGTGCCGTTGCGCGGCGCGTTGAGCCCGAAGCTGACGAAGATCGCCACGGTCCAAGATACCAGCACGGCCAGGATGAACGGCCGCACGCTGGGCCCGGCCTGCTCGATCAGCAACCAGCGCTGCCGCAGCAGGGAGGTGGCGATCTGCATCGCTTCCTCCTGCGCCCAGCGTTGTTCGGTGGTGGCCGCCGTCAGGCCGCGAATGGCCTCGGCCGTCTGTTCCAGCATCGCGCCGGCGGAGGCATCGTCCAACCCGACGAAGCTGGCGCCGCTCGTGGGCCAGATGTCCTGGATGGTCTTGGCCGTGGACTGGCGCAGCAGGTCCCTGGGCGCCGCCGCGTCCGGGCCGCCATGCCGCAAGGCGCGGTCCAGCAGGCTGAGATCGGCCGCATAGGCGCGCAACTCGCGGTCCGCCGTGTCGTAGGTAGTTTTGGCCGTGGCGATCAGCAGGCCGAACACCAGCGACGCCAGCACCGAGATGGTGCCGCTGCCCAGCCGGATGACGTCCTGCGTCTCCTTCGTCAGGTGATGGCGCGGCAGCAGGCGGTGCAGGTTGAGCCCCAGCACCCCGCCCGCGAAGACGCAGGCCGCGACCAGCAGCCCTACCAGCAGGGCGCTCATCTACGTCCCGCCATCGCCGGTTGCTGCGGCGTCGCCCGGACCGCACAGAATCGCCCGCCCCTCCCCGCCTGGTTGCGCGGAGGGCAGCGTCGCGGATAATCGTTACGAAGTCAAAATCCAGAAATCACGCTGCGTGGGTCAGACCACCGCCGTCATGCCGCCATCGACGAAGACGACCTGCCCGTTGACGAAAGATGACGCATCCGAGGCCAGGAACACCGCGGCGCCGCCCAATTCCTCCACCCTGCCCCAACGACCGGCCGGGGTGCGGTTGCACAGCCAGGCGGAGAACTCGGGGTTCTCAACCAGGGCACGGTTCATCTCCGTCTCGAAGTAGCCGGGCGCCAGGCCGTTGACCTGCAGGCCATACCGCGCCCAGTCGGCGCACATGCCACGCGTCAGCATCCGCACCGCGCCCTTGCTGGCGGCGTAGGGCGCGATGCCGGGCCGCCCCAGCTCGCTCTGTACCGAACAGATGTTGACGATCTTGCCGCGCCCGCGTGGGATCATGTGCCGCGCGACCGACTTCGCCACGTAGAACACCGCGTCCAGGTTGGTCCGCATCAGCTCGTCCCAGGTGTCCTCCGGGAAGTCCTGCAACGGGGCACGGCGCTGGATGCCCGCGTTGTTGATGAGAATGTCGATATCCCCCTGTGCCGTGACGGCGGCGACCCCGGCGCGGACCGCCTCCGGGTCCGTCACGTCGAAGGCGGCGATCTCGGCGCTATAGCCGCCCGTGCGCAGCAGGGACGCCGCGCGTTCCAACTTGCCGGCGTCGCGCCCGTTCAGCACCACCGCCGCGCCGGCTTCCGCCAGGGCACGGGCAAGTGCCAGCCCGATGCCCTGGCCGGCGCCCGTGACCAGCGCGCGGCGGCCGGAGAGATTGAACAGGTTGGAGGCCATGGCGTGTTTCCCGGATTCTTCTGTTGGCGCGACGGCCGCCAGCTAAGCCTTGCCAGCCGGCGCCGACAATGGCCGGCGCGGCTGTGGACGACCGCCGCCGTCCCGGCCCTCCGCATCCCGGTTCTGCAGCATGGCCAGGAAACCGTCCCGCGCGGCGCTCGGCCGGTTCTCCATCCATGCCGCGCCCAGCGACCATTCGGGCAGCACCGTGCCCTCCGGCAGGTCCAGCGGGCGATATACGGCGCCCGGCACGCGCATCCGCGCGGCCCATTCCGGCAGCAGGGCCAGGCCGATCCCGGCGGCCACCAGGCCGATCATGGTCTGCTTCTCCTCGGCCTCCTGCGCTACCAGCGGTGCCTCCCCCAGCAAGGCGAACAGGCGCGTCACCACGCCATGGCTGTGCGGCCGGGTGGCGCGGGGCGGCAGCACCAGCGGCAGGCCGGTGAGATCCGCCAGCCTTAGCCGGCGGTGCCGCGCCAACGGGTGGCCGCTGGGGAGGGCCACCACGGGCTTCTCCTGCAACAGCCACTCGAAGCGCAGCCCCTCCTGCGGCGGGGGCGGCCGGATGAAGCCCAACTCCAACTTCCCGGCCACCAGCAGCGGCAGGACCTGTACCGACCGCGCCTCCACCAGCCGCGTCATCACCGCCGGTTGGAGGCGGCGGAAGGCGTAAAGCAGGTCCGGCAACAGGCCCGCCGCCGCACTGTCGATGGCGCCGATCCGCAGCACGCTGTCTGCCGTAGGGGCCAGGGCCCGCACCTTCTGTGCAGCGGCGGCCGCACGCTCCAGAAGGCCCCGCGCCTCCGGCAGCAGCGCCTGCCCGGCAGGCGTGGTGGCGACCTGCCTTGTGGTGCGCTCGAACAACGCCGCGCCCAGCTCCTCCTCCAGCAGCCGCACATGCCGGCCCAGCGCACTGGGCAGCATGTTCAGCCGGTGCGCCGCCCGGCCGAAATTGAGTTCCTCGGCCACGGCCAGGAAGCAGCGCAACTGCTTTAGTTCCACGAGCACCTCCAGGCACCCCGCCTGCACCTTGCGCCAGCCTGCGCCAAGGCCGGAATTGAAGCAATAATTTGCATAATCTTTTGGATGCACCCCTTGCCCCCCAACCGATCTAGGCTGTGCGGCAACGAGAAACGGAGGAGTTCGCCATGCGCGAATACAGCATCGCCGCCATCCCGGCCGACGGCATCGGGCCTGAAGTCATCGCCGCCGGCCTGCAGGCGCTCTCGGTGCTGGAACGCCGCATGGGCAGCTTCAAGCTGCATGTCGAGGAATTTCCCTGGGGCTCCGACTACTACCGGAAGACCGGCGCGATGATGCCCGAGGATGGGCTGGAACGGCTGAAGGCGTTCGACGCCATCTATTTCGGTGCCGTCGGCGCGCCGGACGTGCCGGACCACATCACCCTCTGGGGCCTGCGCCTGCCGATCTGCCAGGGGTTCGACCAGTACGCCAATGTGCGCCCGACCAAGATCCTGCCCGGCGTGACTTCTCCCCTGGCCGGCGTCGGCCCCGGGGATCTGGACTGGGTGATCGTGCGGGAGAATTCCGAGGGCGAATATTCCGGCCATGGCGGCCGCGCCCATAAGGGACTGCCGGAGGAAGTGGCCACCGAGGTCAGTATCTTCACCCGTGTCGGCGTCACCCGCATCATGCGCTACGCCTTCCGCCTGGCCCAGGCGCGGCCGCGCAAGTTCCTCACCGTCGTCACCAAGTCCAACGCCCAGCGCTTCGGCATGGTGATGTGGGACGAAATCGCGGCCGAGGTCGCGAAGGAATTCCCCGACGTCACTTGGGACAAGATGCTGGTGGATGCCATGACGATGCGGATGGTGCTGAAGCCGAAGAGCCTGGACACCATCGTCGCCACCAACCTGCACGCGGATATCCTGTCGGACCTCGCCGCCGCCCTGGCCGGCAGCCTGGGCGTGGCGCCCACCGGCAATGTGGACCCCGAACGCCGCTTCCCCTCGATGTTCGAGCCGATCCATGGCTCGGCCTTCGACATCGCCGGCAAGGGCATCGCCAACCCCGTCGCCACCTTCTGGACCGGGGCGCAGATGCTGGAACACCTGGGCGAGCCCGAGGCCGCCGCGCGGCTGATGGCGGCGGTGGAGCGCGTCACCGCCTCCGGCCTGCTGACTCCCGATCTCGGCGGCAAGGCCACGACGAAGGAGGTGACGGAGGCGGTCTGCGACGCCATCCACAGCGCCAACCTGTAGCCGCGCCGCACAGGCGGGCGACCGCGAGGCTTTCGACCAGTCATGCTCACGGCGACGGCGGATAAACCGCCGCGCATCCAGGGAGGAAAGACCATGATCCATCGCCGCAGCCTGCTGGCCGCCGGGGCCGCCTTGCTCACCGCCCCGGCGCTGGCCCAGGATTTCCCCAGCCGCCCCATCACCATCACCGTGCCCTTCACGGCGGGTGGCCCCACCGATGTCATCAGCCGCCTGGTGGCGGAAGGCATGGCCAAGCAGCTCGGCGTCGCCGTGGTGGTGGAGAATGTCACCGGCGCTGGCGGCACCATCGCCGCCGCGCGGGTGGCGCAGGCGCGGCCGGACGGCACCACGCTGCTGATGCACCATATCGGCCACGCCACCACCGCCACGCTCTATCGCAGCCTGCCCTATGATGTGGAGCGCAGCTTCGCGCCGCTCGGCCTCGTCTCCGACGCGGCGATGACGCTGGTGGCACGGCCCGACTTCCCGGCCACCGACCTCGCCGGCTTCATGGCCGAGCTCCGCCGCCAGGGTGACAAGTTGACCTTGGCCCATTCTGGCCTTGGCGGAGCCAACCAACTCTGCGGCATGCTGCTACAGCGCGCAGCCGGCCAGAACCTGACCACGGTGGTGTTCCGCGGCAGCGCCCCAGCCATTACCGACATGATGGCAGGGCGCATCGACGTATTCTGCGACCAGGCCACCAACACCGCGCCCTTCATCCGCGACGGCCGCGTCAAGGCCTACGCGGCCACGCTGCCGGACCGCGTGCGCGGCCTGGATCTGCCCACCACGACCGAGGCCGGGGTGCCCGAACTGGTGATGAGCACCTGGCACGGCCTCTACGCCCCCGCCAACACGCCGGTGGAAATCCAGGAACGGCTCTCCGCCGCCATCCGCGCCGCGCTGAAGGAGGAACGCCTGCTGGCCCGCTTCGGCGAGCTGGTCACCCAGCCCGCCGCCGAGGACCGCGTCACCCCCGCCTATCACCGCCGCTTCCTGGCGGAGGAGGTTGCACGCTGGCGGCCGATCATCCAGGAGGCGGGTCAGTACGCGGACTGACTGGGGGCGCAGGAAAGGTTGGGGGAGTGAACTCCCCCAAACCCCCTCCTTCTTTTTTGCGGAGTTTTGGCTGCGCTTAATGGGAACCGGTAGTCTTGCTGTAGATATCCGACTGCGCTGCGCGCGAAAGAACACAATGCTGGCGCATCGGCAGAGCCCGCTCGATCGCTTGCCGCCACCAAACTCGCAGAAAAAAGAAGAGGTTTGGGGAACTCCTTCCCCAAATTTCCTTCCCCGGCCTACCCCACCTTCGGCATCACCACCACCGTCGCCCGCAACACTTCCGCCAGCGCCTCCGCAGCGGGGGACAGGCTGCTGTTGTGGCGGGACAACAGCAGGATATGGCGACGCATGGAGGGGACGGGGATCGGCCGCAATTCCAGCAGCGGCGCCAGTTGCAGGTCCAGCGCCGTGGCGGGCAGCACGCCGATGCCCAGCCCGGCGCGGACCAGCGCGACGGCGGTGCTCATATAGGTGGCCTCATAGGCCGGGCGTAGCACCAGCCCGGCCTCGGCGAAGGCGCGTTCGGCCAGCTGGCGCACGCTGCTGCCGGGTTCGGTCAGCACCAGGGGCTCTGTAACCAGGATGGCCGGGGTCAGCTTCTTGCGGCGGGCCAGCGCATGGCCGGGCGGCAGCACGGCCACCAGCTCGTCCTCGAACAGGGTTTCGGCGGTCAGCTCGGGGTCGGAGCCGGGCAAGGTGCCGATGCCCAGCTCTGCCTCGCCGGCTTTCAGCATCTCGCCGACACGCCGGGCCACCGCATCTCGCACCAGCACGCGGATGGCGGGATGCGCCTGCCGCAGCCGGGCCAGGGCCACCGGCAGCACCGTGGCGGCGACCGAGGGCAGCACCGCCAGATGCACGGTGCCGGAACGCCGCGCCGCCTGCTCCCGCGCCCCGGCGACCACCTGGTCCAGTTCCTCCAGGATGCGGGCGAAGGATTGCGCCAGCGTCCGCCCGGCTTCGGTGGGGCGCACGCCGCGGGCGGAGCGGTCGAACAAGGTCAGCCCCAACGTTTCCTCCAGCGTGCGGATCTGTACCGTCAGCGCCGGCTGGGAGAGATGCAGGCGGGCGGCCGCGCGGCCGAAGCTGCCGGTTTCCATGGCCATGGCGAAGGCGCGCAGTTGCCGCAGGGAGAGACTCATCAGGAAATGCTATGACTGGCCCATAAATATATCAATTGCCTGATGGCCCCTGCCCGCGCTCCATTACCGCCAACAGGGCCGCCCGGAAGCAGGCCCGTAGAATGGAAACAGGCCGAGGAAACCGCCCATGACGCGCATCCTACCCACACGCCGCCACCTGCTCGGTGGCCTGGCCGCCACTGGGCTGGCCCTGCCCGCCCTGCGCCCCGCCCGGGCGCAGGATGGCTGGCCGAACCGCACCATCCGCATGATCGTGCCCTTTGGCGCCGGCACCAGCACCGACATAGTCGCCCGGCTACTGACGCCGCGCATGTCGCAGAGCCTGGGGCAGCCCATCGTGGTGGAGAACCGCGCCGGTGCCGGCGGCGTAGTCGGCAGCGACGCCATCGCGAAATCTGCACCGGATGGCTATAATCTTTGCCTTGGCAGCATCGCCTCGCATTCGGTGAACGTGTCGCTGATGCCGCAGATGCCCTACGACGTGCTGCGCGACTTCACGCCGATCACCCTGGTGACCGAGGCGCCGAACCTGCTGGTAGTCTCTCCCAGCGTGCCGGCGAAGACGCTGCCGGAGTTCATTGCCTGGGCCAAGCAACAGCGCAATGGCGTCAGCTACGCTTCGGCCGGCAACGGTACGTCCAGCCATCTGGCGGGGGAGTTGCTGAAGCTGAAGACCGGCGCGCCGCTGGTGCACGTGCCCTATCGTAGCGGTGCGCAGGCGGTGACGGACGTCATCTCCGGCACCGTACCGATGACGATCTATCAGGTGACGGCGGTGCTGCCTTTCGTGCGGGACGGCAAGCTAAAGGCGCTGGCCACCACTTCGGCCAGGCGGCTGGATATGGTGCCGGACGTGCCGACGGCCATCGAACAGGGTATCGATGATTTCGATGTCTCCGCCTGGCACGGTCTGTTCGCGCCGGCCAAGTTGCCCGCGCCGATCCGCGACCGCGTCTACACCGTTTTGAGAGAAGCGCTGTTCGCGCCCGACCTGCAGGAACAACTGCGCAACCAGGGCCTGCTGCCCGTCGCCATGCCGCCGGATGAGTTCCGCCCCTGGCTGGAATCCGACATCGCCAAGTGGCGCGAGGTCGTCCGCGTGTCCGGCGCCAAGGCGGATTGACGCACCGCCCGTGACTTTCCCGCCTTGGCACAGCTCTGGAGTAACCATGCCGCTTGGTTCCGACCCTACCGCCCTGCTTCGCATCGGCTGCGGCTCCGGCTTTTCCGGCGACCGGCTGGATGCGCCGGGGCCGGTTGCCGACGCGCTGATCGCCGCCGGTGGCCCCGCCGCGCTGATGCTGGAAGTGCTGGGCGAACGCACCCTGGCCCTGGCGCAGCGCGAGCGCCGGCAGAAGCCGGAGGCCGGCTATGAGCCGGCCTTGCTGGAACTGCTAAGCCCTATCCTGCAACGTTGCGTCGCCGCCGGCATCCCCATCGTCACCAACGGTGGCGCCGCCAATCCGCGCGCCGCCGCGCAGGCGGTGCTGGGCCTGGCGCGGCAGCTAGGCCTGCCCGGCCTGCGCATCGGCGTGGTGGAAGGCGACGACATCCGTGGCACCGACGCGCTGGATGACCTCGACCCCTGGGAAGGCGATGCCGGCGCGGTGCTGGAACCGGACCAGGTCATCGCCGCCAATGTCTATCTCGGCGCCGCGCCGATCGCCGAGGCGTTGCGTCAGGGCGCCGAGGTGGTGATCACCGGCCGCTGCTCCGACCCCGCCCTGGCGCTGGGACCGATGCTGGCGCATTTCGGCTGGGACGAGGCGGATTGGGACCGGCTGGCCGCCGGCACCATGGCGGGCCACCTGCTGGAATGCGGCTCCCAGGTCACGGGAGGCTACTTCGCCGATCCTGGCATCAAGGATATCCCGGACGACGCGCTCGGCATGGCGACGCTGGGCTTTCCCATCGCCGAGATCGGTGCGGATGGCGCGGTGCTGATCACCAAGCCCGCCGGCACCGGCGGCCGGGTGGATCGGCGCAGCGTGACCGAGCAATTGCTGTACGAACTGCACGACCCCGGCGCCTACCTGACGCCGGATGTGGTGATGGACATCACTGGCGTGACGATCACCGAGGAAGCGCCGGATCGCGTGCGCCTGCACGGCGCCAGGGGACGAGCGCGGCCGGAACGCCTGAAGGCGACGGTCAGCCTGCCCGGCGGCTGGCTGGGCGAAGGCGAGATCTCCTATGCCGGCCCCAATGCCCGCGCCCGTGCCGAACTGGCCGGCCGCACGTTGCTGGAGCGGCTGCGGCTGCTGGGCCTGGACGGGAAATCCCGGCTGGACCTGATCGGCGTCGTCAGCGTCTTTGGCGGCGACGACAAGGACGATGGGTTCGCGTCCGTGGATGCCGAAGTGCCGCAGGATATCCGCCTGCGCCTCGCCTTCGCCAGCGACAGCCGCGCGGCGGCGGAGCGGGCGGCGCGGGAGGTGCTATCGCTCTATTGCTGCGGCCCAGCGGGCGGCGGCGGCGTCCGCACCCGCGTCACCGACCGTATCCGCACTCTCTCCTTCCTCGTGCCTCGCGGCCGCCTGGCGCCGCGCGTCACCTTGCTCTCGCTGGAGGATGCGGCATGAGCACCGTTTCGTTGCACCGCCTGGCGCATGCCCGCGCCGGCGACAAAGGCAACCGGTTGAACCTGGCGTTGGTCGCCCACCGGGAAGAAGACTGGCCGCTGCTGGCGCGGGAGGTGACGGAAGCCCGGGTGCTGGCGCTGTTCGCGCATCGCGGGGCCACTGCCGTGCGGCGGCATGACCTGCCCGGATTGCAGGCCTTCAACTTCGTCATCGAGGACGTGCTGCAAGGCGGCGTCAACGGCGCGCTGAATCTGGATGGGCACGGCAAGACCCTGTCCTACCTGCTGCTGGGCATGCCGGTGGCAACCGGCGCGGGCTGAGCCGCCGGGGCGGCGCGCAGCGGGCGGTCCGGAATACTCGCCGCCAGCAGCGCCGCCGCCGCCGCCAGCCCGGCGCAGGCCAGGAAGGCGAAGGAGAAATTGCCCGCCAGCACGTCCCGTATCGCCAGGGCGGCGGCGCTGTCGCCCTGGGCCAACGCGGCCAGGCCGGCCAGCGCTGCCTCGCCATGCGGGGCCGCCGCCGCGCCACCCGGCCAGGTCGCCAGCAGGTGGCCCAGCAATACCGCGCTGGCGCAGGCCGCCCCGAAGGCGCCGCCGAGCGAGCGGCAGAGCAGCATGGTGCTGCTGGCCACGCCGATGTCGCGCTGTTCCGCCGCGTTCATGATGGCCACGGTGATGGCCGGCTGCACCAGCCCGATACCTGCGCCCAGCACCACCATGCACAGGGCCACCTGCGCCGTGCCGCTCTCCGCCCCCATCCCCGCCAATCCGGCCAGCCCCGCCGCGCAGAGCAGCATCGCCACCACCATCAGCAGCCGCACACGGCCTAGCCAGCGCGCCACGGTGCCGCCGATGAAGCTGAACATCACGAAGCCCAGCAGGAAGGGCACCAGCATCATGCCCGCCATCGTCGCGCCCGCCTGCCGGACCATCTGGAACCACAGCGGCAGCAGGAACATCGCGGCGAAGGTCAGCACCGCATTGGCGAAGGACAGGGCGAAGCCGGTGGCCAGCACGCGGTCCCGCAACAGGCGCGGCGGCACCAGCGGGTCCGCCGCGCGCCCCGCCTGCCAGGCCAGCGCGGCCAGCAACGCAACGCCCGCACCCGCCAGCCCCAGCATCGGCGCCGAGGTCAGTTCCTGCATCGCACCGGCCCGCCCCAGCCAGATCAACCAGGCCAGCACCGCCAGCGTCATCAGCACGCAGCCCGCCGCGTCGATGCGCGCACCGGCCGCGCGGCGTGCCGGCAGCACCCGCAACGCCCGCTGGCACAGCAGGAAGGCCAGGATCCCGAGCGGCAGGTTGACCCAGAAGATCATTCGCCAGGACACCCACTCGGTCAGCAGCCCGCCGCCAAGCGGCCCGGCGATACTGGCGATGCCCCACATACCGCTGAGATAGACCTGGTACCGCCCACGCTCTCGCGGCGGCACCATGTCTCCCAACGTGGCATGCGCCATCACCATCAGTCCGGCCCCGCCGATGCCCTGAAGGGCGCGGAACCCGACCAACTGCCACAGCGTCTGCGCCACGGCACAGAACAATGAGGCGATGGTGAAGACCACGATGGAGGCCAGCAGCACGCGGCGCCGCCCATGCAGGTCGCTGAGCTTGCCGATGACCGGCGTGGCCGTCGTCGCCGCCAGCAGGTAGGCCGCGATGATCCAGGCAAGATCGCCGCCCCCCTGCCCCACCGTCGCCGCGATGGCCGGCACCGCCGGTACCACGATGGTCTGGTCCAGGGCCGAGAGGAACACGCCGACCGAGACGCCCCAGACGGCCAGCCTGATCTGCGCCTCGGAATACCCTGTCGTCTGCCCGCTCATCCTCCCTGCTCCCCTGCCGCTCCATGCGTCATCGGGCCGGCGGCGTCAGCGCGCCATTTCAGAGTGGGAAGACCAGCGTTCTTGTTACGGAAACGCTGGCCGGTCAGGGGTCTGCTTCAGGCTGCGCCGCATGGGTCAGGAACAGGCGGGCGGCCACGGTCAGCCCCGCCGCTTCCCGGTAGCAGATGCGGGCCTGCCGCTCGGCCCACGGGTCGGAGAGCGGGATGCCGCGGATGCCCAGCACCGCCTCGAACGGCCGGGTCATCCCGTCCGGCAGGATGGCGATGCCCATTCCGTGCGCCACCAACTGCCGCGCCACATCGGCGGTGGAGACCCGCAGCCGGGTGTCGATGGCGCGGCCCAAAGCCTCGGCCTGCCGCGCCAGTTGCAGGGACACGCTGCTCATCGTGCCGATGCCGAGATGGGGGAAGTCGAGCGTCTCGGCAAAGTCCACCTGGCTGCGGCCCCAGAGAGCGTGGCCGGGCGGCACCAGCACCACCAGCCGATCGCCCGGATAGGGCACGGCCTGCAAACCTGGCGGCACCTCGGCGGCACCGGAGATGAAGGCGAGGTCGGCCCGTCCATCCGCCACGGCGGAGAGGCCGGCATGGGTCATCTCCTCCGCCAGGCTGAGGCGGATGGTGGGATGCGCCGCGATGAAGCTGGCAATGCGGCTGGCCAGCCTGCCCATCAGGATGGAGGCGCTGGCCGCGACGTGCACCTGGCCCCGGGCACCCTGGGCGAACTCGCTCATCGCCGCTGCCGAGCGGTCCAGCGCCAGCAACACCTCCCGCGCATGCCGGGCGAGGTGCTCGGCTGCATCGGTGGGCAGCACGCCCCGCGCCCGCCGCTCAAACAGCGTGACGCCGTATTGCTGCTCGAGGTCCTGGATCCGCTTGGTGACGGAGGACGGCACGGTGTGGTGGCGCGCGGCGGCCTTGGTGACGTTCCGCAGTTCGAATACCGAGAGAAACAGAGTCAGGCTGCGCAGGTCAGGGGGGTGCATCCGTGGGCCAATCGTCTGGTCCACGCGATGCTAGCCGTCCCCCGCAGCGTTCGGCAACGGAGAACGCTGCTGCCTCAGTTCTCCTGCTTGGTGATGCCCCAGAACACCGGCACCGTGGTCGGGCGGATGCCCTGCAGGTTGGCGCGGAAGGCGGCGCGGGTGCGGAACTGCCCGGCGGGGATATAGGGCAGGCTCTGATAGGCTTGGCGCTGGATGTCATCCACCAGGGCGCGGCGCTTGGCGGGGTCCTGCTCCTGGTACCAGGCGCGGCGCAGCTCCTCCAGCTTCGGGTCGCAAGGCCAGCCGGCCAGGCCACCCTCGCAAGGCGAGGCCAGGTACAGGCTGGAGAGCGGGTCGCCGCCATCCAGCACGTTGCCGACGGTGACGAACAGGTTCCAGCCGCCCTGGGCCACCGGCTCCCGCTTATTGCGGCGGGCGGTCAGGGTGGCGAAGTCGGTGGTCACCATGTCCACGTTCACGCCGATGGAACGGAAGGCCTCGGACAGCACCAGAGTCGCCGCATGGTTGGTGTAGAGGTCGGCGGCATCCAGGAACACCACCGGCCGGCCGTCATAGCCGGATTGGCGCAGCAGGTTGCGGCCGGCTTGCAGGTCCGGCAGCTCCATGCGCTCGACGCCCGCATTCGTCTGCAACGGCGTGCCGCAATAGAAGAAAGCGTTGCAGCGCTCCACACGGTCTTCCGCGGTGACGCCGGCGGCATCCAGCACGTCGCGCTGGTTGATGGCATGCAGCAGGGCCTGGCGGGCGCGCGGGTCGTTGAACGGCGGCTGCTGCTGGTTGATGCGCAGCCAGACCTGGGAACCGACCGGGTCGATCGCCGCCATGCGGACATTCCGCATCCGCTCCAGCGACGGGATCAAATCCGCCGGGGGCAGTTCCCAGAAATCGATCTCGCCGGAGTTCAGCGCGCCCATCGCGGTCGCCGGGTCGGGGATGGACATCCACTCGATGCGGTCCACCCCGGCGATCTTGCCGCCGGCCAGGCCGTCGGCCGGCTCCGCGCGCGGCACGTAGTCAGGATTGCGGGCATAGACTGCGCGGTCCCCCACCCGCCACTGGTCCCGGCGGAAGATGAAGGGGCCGGAGCCGACCGGGTTGGTCAGCTGCTCGGTCGGCGGCGTCTGTGCCACCGATTCCGGCATGACGAACAGAGCGCTGGCGGTCGGGCGGGCCAGCGCCTGCTTCACCAGGGCGAAGGGGCGGGACAACTCGATGGTGAAGGTCTTGTCGTCCACCACTTCCATCTTGGCCGTGGCTGCGGCCAGGGCGCGGCCGACCACGTCCCGCTGCGCCCAGCGGCGGATGGAGGCCACGGCGTCCACCGCGCGCACCGGGTTGCCGTCATGGAAGCGCAGGCCATCGCGCAGCGTGAAGCGCCATTGGCGCCCATCGGCCGAGACCTCTTCCGACGCCACCATCTGGCGCTGCGGATCGCCCTTGGAATCCAACGCGTAGAGCTGGTCGTAGATCAGGAAGCCGTGGTTGCGGGCGAAGGTCGCCGTGGAGGCCACCGGGTCGATCGTCGCCAGATCGTTCCGTAGGACGATCCGCAGCGTAGTTTCCGCCTGGGCCGGCGCGGCAGTGGTAAGGAAGGTCGCACCCAGCAACGTAGTGGCGAAGGCCACTCGCGCGGCGGTGCGGGCCAGGCGGCCCACACGCTGTTTCGACATGATCGGAATGTCCTCCGGATATTTTGCGGCTCAAGCTTGCGCCAAAGCCTGTTCTGGAGACCAATTTGACATGTCTAATTTTAAGGGCAAGGCGCTTCCGTGCATGGCTCGGTCCCGCTCACGCTGCCGGTAACGCCATGCCCCGACTCCGCTTCAAAGTGCCTCACCGGCGCCGTCAGAATATTCCCGCCAATAAGAGAAATATTTTCAATAATACTGCGGGCTTTTCCGAATATACTCAAGTAAAAATATCCGGGTAATGCAAAAATAAACTGGACGCGAATACCGTCTACAGAGCTACAACGGATATGTTTCAATCTTTTTGGTAGCCTTCAATACGAGCCGCCGCCAGAGTGCGAGGGCACTCGGGCGCACCCCGCATCTCCGGTCCAGTCAGCGTGCACTTATTGCAAAAAGGCGTCTCTACGTGGGGACCGAGGCATCGCACCACCAGGTTACGGGCCGGAGCTGGGCGCTGTCATACCCGGCCCGCGCACCGTTCTCGGGCGTGGAGCGCAGTGTTCTGCTGTCCAGGATAGCAGCGCTGGGCTAGGCTTTACGGCCGGCAGCCGCACGAAGAACGCTGCGCAGATCTTCGGCCAGGGCTTTAAAGCAACCGGCCGCCAGCCAGCGCTGCGCCTGTCGATAGACCACAGCCCAGGGCGGCAGGTCATTCGGCATCCAGCGCCATGGCGCGCTGGTCTTGATCACGTAGGGCAGGCCGTTGAACACCTCGCGCGGCGTATGCTCGCGCTACCTGGCATCCTCAGACAGCAGCGTCAGGTAAAGCGCCACCAGCGCCCATTCATCATCCGCAACGTCAGAGGGATAGGGCTTCCGAGCGCTCATGCCCGACAACCGGATCGTTACCCACCCCAGGTCCATAACGGTCTCTAGTGTCGGATCGGATCCGCCCAAAGCAACACCGCCAGACAGAGCGCCAGACTTAAAAGGACCAGCGGTACGCCCACCGCTACCCATGCCCAGCGGGAGCCATGCGAACCCAGCCTTGCCGCCAAAGCGGCCCCGCCCAAGCCGAGCACCGAAGGCAGAAGGAGAAGCGCGGTACCCACAACATCCATGGTGCGTTCGCCGCGAAGCATAGGCCCGATCTCTTGCCAAGTTGCGAAAATCGCAAGGGTCTGGACCGCGATCCCGAGGGCGGCGAGGATTCGGATCGCGTGCTTCATTGCAGAGCTCCTAGCAGCAACCAACACGATCCGCTTCATCCATAGGCTTTGCAACGAGGTTGTTGCCATCGACCAACCGCGCCACCTGCTTCGGGTCCGTGACGTGGTCTGGAGGGCGGCATCCGGCCGGAGGCTGAGTTCGGCGGCGAGCGCTCGAAGTTGATCCAGTCAGCGGGCGCCAATGAATAGCTTGGCATCCTGTGCCGCCAGATGCCGTGCAGGTCGCTTCACCGAGACCGCTGTAGGCGCCAGTGACGAAAATGACCTTCTTCGTTGGTGTCGCTTACGAGAAACCTGTCGGTCCTGTCTGTCGGACCGCCGGACCCGGCGGTGACGCCAGGCGTGCTCTGGATAAGCGTCAGCGGCTGAGGGGGACGTCGAGCAGCCACTGCGTCACGTTCTCCAGCGTTCTGCGCTCCCGGTCCGCAAGCCCTCGAGAAGCCTGGACCGTGGTGCGTGGGAGCGGATGGGCGCAAACGGGATGGTAGTGAACGCGCAAAGGGGCGCAGGAATCGCGTGACAGCTGGCAGGGTCGCCGCCATCGGGCCGACCTACACGCGAACGGTACCTCGGCACACGGTGCTCCTCACCGGGAGATCCTGAAGAGCCGAGGTTCAACCGCCGGCACCTTTGAAGACACCTCCGTCGGCTCCTGCCATGAACTGGCAGACCTCTTTGAGGTTCCGCACCAATTCCTCCCTGCGGTCCTCGACCTCCCCGAGCGGGCCGCCCAGCCCGATGGCGAGCGGTGGCTGGTCGTGCAATGGCGGCAGTGGCATGGCCAACACGCTCTGGTCAGGGACCATTGACCCCGCACTCTCCGTCCATCCACGTGCCCGGCTCCCGCGCAGATTGGCGAGGAACGCATCCTGCCTCAGGCGCCGCGCCGGGTCGCGCTCCTCGGCGTTGGCACGGCGTAGGATCCGGGTGCTTTCGTTGTCCGGCTTCGCCATCAGCAGCGCCATGCCGACGGCTGCCCGCGTGATGGGGCGCAGCATACCGGCACGCATCTCACCGCCTGGCAGATCGGGGCGCCGCAGGCTCAGAATATATTGCACATGAGCTTGGCGCTGGAGGCCAATCAGGACGCTCATGCCTGTGCTCGCACGCAGCTGTTCCATCATCCGCAGCAGGCTGCTGTCGCCCAACAGCCTGTCCTGTAGCCACCCGCCAAGCAGCATGACGCGCAGCGTCGGACGGTAATGCCGATCGGTGGGATCCTGCTCGAGGTAACCGAGCCGCGCCAATCCGGCGAGGAGCACCGAGGTGCTCGACAACGGCGCTCCCAAGCGCCGCGCCAGTTCGCTGACACTGGCAGGGCGGTGCGTCTCGGCGAAGTACTCGAACACCTCGATCGTCCGCCGGGCAGACTTCACCGCGATGCCATCGGCTACCATGCTGGCCTCCAACTTCACATATGTGAAGGGCTCAAGACGGTAAAGCCATGCCTAGAATGAGGCAATGGCGCCGGGGAAACCGGCAGCCAAGGGAGGAACACGACATGAACGGGCCGGGAGTATCTATCCGCCGCCGTAGTATGCTGGGCATGGGAATGGCCTCGCTTGGATTGGCTATGCCCAAGCCCGCACTGGCGGCTTTTCCGGACAAGCCCATCCAGCTCATCGTGCCCTACGGCGCGGGCGGGCAGACGGACGTCGTCTCACGCCTCGTTGCCGTGGCGATCGGCAAGCGCCTCGGCCAGCAGTTGCTGGCTGACAATCGACCCGGTGCAGCCGGGAATCTCGCGGCTGAGATGACGGCGCGTGCGCCGGCGGACGGCTACACGATCATGGTGGGGTCCACTGGCCCCTTTGGCGGTGTGAATGCCGCGCTCTACAAGAACCTTGGCTACGACTGGCAGAAGGATTTCGCCCTGATCGGGTTGTTCTGCACCACGCCGAATGTGCTGCTGGTCAACACCGGTGCGATCCCGGTGAAGACATTGCCGGAGTTCGTGGAGTTCGTTAAGGCGCGTCCCGATGACCTGAACTTCGCCTCATCCGGCATCGGCGCGACGACCCATCTTTCCATGGAACTGCTGCTGGAGCGCACCGGCCTGAAGATGGTGCACGTCCCCTACCGCCAAAGCACCCAGGGCATGACCGACCTGCTTGCTGGCCGGGTGCAAGCCCGCTGCCTGGGCCTGCCGGAAGCCGAGCCGGTAAAGCACGACCCGCGCGTCCGCGCCCTCGCAGTGACCAGCGCCCAACGGAGCCCGAACTGGCCGGATGTACCGACAGTGGCTGAAACCATTCCGGGCTTTTTAGGGGTAAACGAGTTCGGTCTGGCGGCACCCGCAAAGACACCGCCGGAGATCATAGCCCGCGTCAGCGCGGCGTTGAATGATGCACTCCGCAGCCCCGAGCTGCAGGCGGATATGCTCCGTGTCGGAGCCATTCCCGCTGAGCCGAATTCGCCGGAGAGCTTCGGCATTTACCTGCGGGAGCGCAGCGCCGTCTGGACCGGGTTGATCCAGCGCCTGGGACTGTCCGCCGAATGAGCGCCGCAAACGATGTCGCCGCCGCCATGCCGGAACTGGAAAGCTGGATCGGGCGTTCCCGCCTGGTGCCAGAGGATATCGCGCTTTCCGCCGTGCGACGGGCCGCCGCGACCTTCGACCTGGATCCTGACGGCTTCAAGCCTGGAGACGAGCTGCCACCGCACTGGTACAGCCTGTTCTTCGCCGACATGCCACGCCAGTCCGTGATCGGGCCGGACGGCCACCCGAAGAAGGGGGCCTTCCTGCCGCCGATCCCGCTGCCACGTCGGATGGGTGCCGGGCGAAGGGTCCGTTTCATGGGCAACCTGCGCGTCGGCGACGAGGCGGTCAAGAAAGTGGAGGTGGCGGCCATCACGCCCAAGGCGGGCCGCACCGGGCAGATCGTGGTGCTGACGATGCGTCACACCATTATGGCGCGTGGCGAGACATTGGCGGTGGACGAGTTTGACGCGATCTACCGCGAAGCCACTGTCCCGGGCACCTCCAGCAAGACCTCGCCGCCGACCGCTGCGCCCGCTGACTCGGCATGGTCGGACACGGTTTTCCTCGATCCGGTTCTCGTGTTCCGCTACGGCGCCATCACCTGGAACGCCCACCGGATCCATTACGACGCCGACTACACGCGTGGCGAGGAAGGCTATCCGGCCGTGGTGCAGAATGGCGGCCTCACGATGCACCTGCTGCTGGACTCTGCCCTCAGACGCGCACCGGGTCGGCTCACGGGCTACAGCGCCCGCCTGGCGAGACCCCTCTTCGTAGGGGACACCGTGACCTTCCATGGCGCGGCCCCGGAAGCCGGGACGATGCGTGTCTGGGCCGCCGACAAGGATGGCCTCCTGGCCGCCGAAATGACACTGGAGTTCGCAGCATGACAGGTGGACCGCTGGAAGGCGTGCGCGTCATCGATCTGACGTCGGTGGTGGTTGGGCCAATCTGCACGCGGGTGCTGGCCGATCAGGGAGCGGAGGTGATCAAGGTGGAGCCGCCGGGCGGCGACCTGCTGCGCACCATGGCGCGCGGCAGCCGCAATCCCGGCATGTCTGGCAAGTTCATCAACTTCAATCGCAACAAGCGCTCCGTCTGCCTCGACCTGAAGCAACCGGAAGGCATGGCGGCGATGCAAAGGCTGTTGGCGGATGCGGATGTCTTCGTCAGCAATGTCCGCCCCGTCGCGCTGGAGCGGCTGGGGCTGGATCATGCCAACTTGCTGCGGACCAATCCCAAGCTGATCTATTGCGGCATCCTCGCTTTCGGCAGCGCCGGCCGGTATGCCAATCGTCCGGCCTATGACCCGATCATCCAGAGCCTGTCTGGAGTCGCCGCGACCTTCGAACGGGCCACCGGGGAACCGCGCTTCGTACCAATGGTCATGACCGATCACGTCACCGGCCTCATTGCCGCGCAGAGCATCGGCTTCGCCCTGTTCCGCCGCACCCGCACAGGGATCGGCGAGGCTATCGAGGTTCCCATGTTCGAGAACATGGCAAGCTTCGTCATGAGCGAGCACATGGGCCCGGCCACCTTCGACCCGCCTGTCGGCCCGACCGGTGACAACCGGCTGCTGAGCCCGGACTACCGGCCGCTGGCAACGAAGGACGGCTACATCACTGTCGGTCCGAACACCGACGCCCAGGCCTTCTCCTTCTTCGACGCGATCGGCCGCCCCGAGTTGCGCCATGACCCACGGTTCGGTTCCGCCGCCGCGCGCACGGCCCATGCCGCCGAGTACTTCGTCGTTCGTGCCGAAGGGCTGGCGCAGCGCACAACGGATGAATGGCTCGAAATCCTCGGCCAACGGGACGTGCCCGCCGCGCGCTACAACACTCTGGAGGACCTGATGATCGATCCGCATCTGCAGGATGTCGGCTTCTTCACGCCTGAAGACCATCCGACCGAGGGTCGCATCCGCCGGACCAAGACCCCCAACCACTTCAGCGGTGGCATGCGGGAGAATGAGCTCCCCGCCCCGCGCCTCGGCGAGAATACGCGGGAGGTATTGCGCAGCCTGGGCTATGCCGAATCCGAGCTCGACCTTCTGGCTTCGCAAGGCGCCATAGGCGAACCCGAGCCTGCCGTCGCGGCGGGAGCCGTCGCATGAGCCGCCAACAACCGGCCTGGCGGTCCCTGCTCTTCGTGCCGGTGACGGCGGAGCGCTTCATCGCCAAGGCGCATACACGCAGTGCCGACGGCATCATCCTCGATCTGGAGGACGCCATCCTGCCCGCGCACAAGGCCGAGGCACGGGCCGCGGTCGCCGCGGCAGTGCCGCGCGTTTCGCAGGGGGGCGCCGATGTCATCGTCCGGATCAATCGCCCGCTCGAACTGGCGATTGCCGACATCGAGGCATCCGTGATGCCGGGTGTGGCCGCGCTGATGCTTCCCAAGGTCATGGGCCCTGAGCATATCCGGCTGCTGTCAGAGCTGGTTGCCTCACGGGAGGCTGCGCTTGGCATGGAGATCGGGCATACGCGCTTCATCGCCCTGATCGAAACGCCCGCTGCGCTGCCGCACCTGTTCGCCATCGCGGCGGCGGATCCCCGCATGGCCGCCATGTCGGTCGGCGGGGAGGATATGGCCACCGAACTCGGCGCCACCCCGTCACCTGACTCGATGTATGTCTGGGCCATGCAAGGCATCGCCGCGTCGCGGGCGGCCGGAATCCTGCCGATGGGGTCAATGGCCACCTTCGCGCAGATCGATGACCACGAGAATTACCGCCAAGGCCTGAAGCGCGGGAAGCACCTGGGATTTGCTGTGGCTTCCTGCATCCACCCTTCGCATGTCTCGATCATCAATGACGAGTACGGCGCTTCTGTGGAAGAGATTGACCGCGCGAAGCGTCTCCTGATCGCCTTTGACACCGCCGTCGCGGAGGGTCTCGGCGCCGTTGCCTTCGAAGGCAGCATGATCGACCTGCCGGTGGTTAACCGGGCGCGTCGGCTGCTGGAGCGGGCGGCGGCCTGGAGCTGACTTATGGCTGAATGGCTATGCCGCACGGCACATGGCGGGTAGCCGGCGTATTGATGCAGGGTGCTACCGATGGGGAGGCCGGGCGGGGCTTGGAGAGGCTGCTGCTGGTCATGTGTGGCTGGCACCGGCTGACCAACGGTGGCCGCCGATGCGGGGGACCCCGGGCACGGGCATGCTTCGCGCGATATGCGCTGACAGGGGACACGGGCGACAGTCGAACGTCGATTATGCCTGAGCCTGCAGAGGCGGGTCCGATTGCGAGGACAAAAAGAGTGCGATTCGGACGCCGGAGTTGAGACCAAGGTCGTGAGCGCCTGTATACTGCGATGACTGACCCTCTCCTCTCCGCCCGACACGGACCACTGGGTTTCAGCCTTCACGGCGCTGAGGCGATAGCTGCCTCTGAAGCCTCGGCGCATGGTGCAACAGCAACGCACTGAAGTGGAACGCGCCTGCCGATGGAGAGAACCCTGGAGGTATTCAACCCGTCGGGCAAACTGACTAACCTGCACCGGCCACGCGGCTACCCACCGGTCCTGCGACCATAAGGCGATCTGATGACATCTCGGGCCACTGGCCTTCTCTACGCCATCTCTGCGGTCGCCATCTTCGCGATGCAGGATGGGATCTCCAAGCATCTCGGCGATGCCTACCCACCCATCCTTATTGCAATGGTTCGCTATTGGGCCTTCGCTGGCTTCGCGATCCTGCTTGCCAGCCGCTCCTCGGTTGGCTTGCGCCGGACGGCGGCCGCCAATCGCCCGTGGCTGCAGATTGCCCGCGGCATCCTGCTCGCCGTGCAGATCGGCTTGTCAATTTTCTCGTTCTCACGTGTCGGGCTGGCGGCAACCCATACGCTTTACGCCGGGACACCGCTTGTCGTCGCCTGCCTGTCTGTCCCCTTCCTTGGCGAAAAAGTGGGCTGGCGACGTTGGACGGCGATCAGCATCGGCTTTCTCGGCATTCTTCTGATCATCAATCCGCTTCACGCCACGTTCGATATCAAGATCGCCATTCCTGCTTTGGGGACAGTGCTGTTCGCGGTCTATTCGGTGATGACGAGGCTGGCCAGCCGGACGGATTCATCGGGAACCGCCTTTTTCTACACTGGCGTGGCAGGTGCTGTGGCGATCAGTCTCGTCGGCCCGTTTTACTGGACCCAGATCACCTTGGCAGACTGGTTCTGGATGCTGACACTCTGCATGACCGGAACGATCGGCCATTATCTCCTGATCCGCGCCTTCGACCTTCTGGATGCCGTCGTCGTTCAGCCCATGACCTACATTCAAACCGTGCTGGTTTGCCTGATGGGGGTGTTCATTTTTGGCGAGGTGATGACGCTCAACATGATCATCGGCTGTGCCATCGTCATTGGCGCCGGCATCTTCACCATCTGGCGGGAGGCGATGCTGGCCCGCTCGGCGCCACGGGCGCCCAGCCGGTTGGCCACGGCGAAACCTGCGTCATGGTCCGACCCGGTCTCCCAGACGCCCATCCGCCGACCTTGAACCGGAGAGCTCGGCCAGAACTCAGGGCTGGTTACGAGGAGTCCGCCGGTAGAGGTCTTGAGAACGGCGCCGGCATACGAAGCGTTTCTGGGCTGGGAAGGGCATCTCTGGAGGCCCTCGGCTCCCGGGCCTCGTCACTGTCGGGCGAGCCGCCGGCAATACAGGACCGGTGCCCGACCGATGCCTCCAGGCCGCGCGGCCTGTCGGACAAGCAGGTGACCCGAATGTGACAGTCGGGCAGCAGCGGCAGTGCCATCGTCAAGCGCCAGGTTATCTGATTAAAGGGCGCATGGATCAGATGGCGACCCCTCCAGAACCGAAATCCCTGCTTCGGCCGGGCGACAATTGCTGGCGGGTCGAGCATGCCCAGAAGCTCTCCGTCATCGTGGATGCCGATGAGTATTTTCGGATCGCCCGGGCTGCCATGCTGGCAGCGCGTCACCGCATCCTACTGATTGGCTGGGACTTCGATGCCCGGATCCATCTGGGCGTCGGCAGCCAGGACGAAGCGCCCGGACAACTCGGCGAATTCATCCTCTGGCTGGTGAAGAACCGGCCGGAGTTGAACGTCTATCTGCTCCGATGGGATCTTGGCGCCATCAAGACGGTGTTTCGCGGCACCACCATCCTGACCCTGGCGCGCTGGATGTGGCACAGCCGCATCCATACCAAGCTGGACGGTGCCCACCCTGTCGGAGCCTCCCACCACCAGAAGATCGTTGTCCTTGACGACCAGACCGCCTTTTGCGGCGGCATCGATATGACGGGCGAGCGCTGGGATACGCGCGACCATCGCGACCAGGACCCGCAGCGGATCAGCCCTGCAGGGCGGCCCTACAAACCCTGGCACGATGCGACCACGGCGCTGGAAGGGAAGGCAGCCACGGCGCTTGGGGAGCTGGCAACGGAGCGGTGGCACGCCGCCGGGGGCAAGCAGCTGCCGCCGATCCCGCCCGGGAATAGCTGTTGGCCGGAAGCCCTCGTGCCACAGTTCGAGGATGTCGAAGTGGCTGTCGCACGCTCCTACCCCGAAATGCCCGACAGGCCGCCGGTGCGGGAGGTCGAGCAGCTGCATCTTGACCTTATCGCCTCGGCCCGCCGCTGCATCTATGCGGAAAGCCAGTATTTCGCCTCACGTCGCATCGCGGAGGCCATCGCCAAGCGTCTGCGCGACCCGGATGGGCCCGAAATCGTCCTCATCAATCCGGTCAGTGCCCAAGGCTGGCTTGAGCCCGTGGCGATGGACACGGCGAGGGCACGGCTGCACGAGGCGCTGCGACGGCTGGACACGACGGGGCGGCGCTTTCGCCTCTACCATCCCTTCACCGCCGACGGCGAGGCGATCTACTGCCACGCCAAGATCATGATCGTAGATGACCGGGTTCTTCGGATCGGCTCCTCCAACCTCAATAATCGTTCCATGCGCCTGGATACCGAGTGCGACGTTGCCATCGACGCCGGGGACCCGACCAGGCCGGATCTTTCCGCGCATATTCTTGGCACGCGCGATGACCTGTTGGCCGAGCATCTCGGCCTCCCGAAGCAAGCTGTCGCAGACGCCATCGCCGCTGAAGGCTCGCTGATCGGGGCCATTGAGGCGCTACGAGGACCCGGGCGCTCGCTTCGGCCTTATGAGGAACCAGACCTGAACGCCGTGGAAGCCTGGCTCGCCGATCATGAAGTGCTGGATCCTGAAGGGCCTGAGGAGATGTTCGAGGCTCTCAGCAAGAGAGGCTTGTTCCGCGGCCGATTGCGGAACCTGAGGCCGAGGTAATGGCGTGCTTCAAGTCCGTTCAGGCCCAGCATCAATGATGATGGAGACCCTGGCGCAGGCGGCACTCCAAGTGCTGCCGGGCGATGCCATGCGCGCATGCGGACGGGACTAGGTTTCGAGCCGGTGGCCCCGGCACCCGACACGTCCGGCGAACGAGCACCGCGACAGATTGCGTCGTGGGAAGACGTGGTGCGGCAAAGCGGCATCCAGCCCGAGTAACGGCGGCAAGCCAGAAAAGCGGTACCGGCCAGCCAGCCGGCCCCATCAAGTCCACGACCGGTCAGGCCGCCCTTCACGGGCAGACCTCCGATCAATCAGCACGTCGACGAAGGCCTGGCTCGTCCCTGAACCCGTTACGCAGCGGCGTTGTCTGGGGCAGAAAGGGCTTCAGCACGCTGGCCCGCTCTTTCCTTTCTCAGAAGCTGGACGAGAATGGTCGCCAAGATGTCCTGGATCGCCCCCCTTGCCGCCGTACTGGTCATCCAGACCACGGCCACTATCCTTTCCCGAATCGTCGCCACCCTCGCACCGCCCATGCTGGCCGCCCACGGCTGGTCGGCGGACATGATCGGCTGGCTTTCAACGCTCAACACAGCAGGTTCGGTCGCCTTCCTGATAGCCGGCACGCCGCTGATCTACCGCCTTGGGTCTATCCGAAGCCTGCAGCTGGGCATGGCGGTCGGCGTCATCGGGGCGCTGATGCTCACCCTGCCGCTCGACATCGCCGCCCTGGCGGGCAGCTTTCTCATGGGCCTGTGCTACGGCCCTTCTGTCTCCGGCGGCGGCGATATTCTGCAACGCCTTTCCCCGCCCCAGCACCGCAACCTGATCTTCTCCATCAAGCAGGCGGGCGTGCCGCTCGGCGGCGTGCTGGCGGGCCTCGGCCTGCCGCTTGCCGCTACCTATTTCGGCTGGCAGGGCGCCATCCTCGCCGTTGCCCTGCTGCCCATCCTGAGCATTCTCGCCGTGCAGCCCATGCGTGAGCCACTGGACGCGGCCCGGGACCGTACCCACCGCCTGAGCGCCGCCACCTTCCTCTCGCCTGGCAACCTGACCCGCCCACTCGCCGTGCTGGGCAAGGCACCCGGCCTGGCCGCCATCGGCTTCGCGGGCTGCTTCATGGCCATCGGCCAGGGCGCCTGGTTCGCGTTCCTGGTTGCCTATGCCGCCATCGAGCTGAACTTTTCCTTGCCCCTCGCCGGCGCCCTTTTCGCCACGATGCAGACGGTCTCCATTGGCGGCCGCATGCTGTTAGGCTTCGTATCGGATAGGATGGTGCCCGGCCTGACCGTGCTCCGCCTGTGCTGCCTGGCCTCGGCGGCCTCCACGGGGGCATTGGCCCTGAGCGGGACGCACTGGCCTATCTGGACTCTCTTTCTGCTTGCCGCCATTGCCGGGATCACCGTGTCCAGTTGGAATGGCGTGCAGAATGCCGAGATGGCCCGTCGTGCCCCGCCGGGCATGATCGCCGAGACCATGGCTGGTGGCACCATCCTGATCTTCGTCGGCTACATCGTCGGCCCACCTCTCTTCGGGGCTGTGGCCTTGATGTCCGGCGGCATGGGCGTCGCCTTCATGCTCAACGCCACCATCACCCTCCTGGCGCTCATTCCGCTCTGGAGGTTGCGCACCCAGACATCGGCATGAACGGGGGACGGAAGCAGGAAGACTGCGTCTGAAGGGAAGTGTTCTTGCCGCCCCCCTCACCACCTGGTGGAGCAATGGGGCGTCTTCCCGGCCTAAAGCTAAGCGCCCGCGCGATCTTCCGGCAGACCGGGATGCAGGTCGCGCGCACTGTCAGACGATCCAACCGGTTGTGTGTAGTCCGCCGATCCCGAACCCGGTACCCTCCGCGCAAAACCGGGGCGAGGCTCGATAAGCACTGCGCCGCAAGGCCGCTCGCCCCGACACGGAGCCAGGAAGACATGCTTTCTACGATCAAAGGTAGCTTCATCATCGCGCAGACGCCGTTCGACGAACGCGGCGCCGTGGATCTGGAGAGTATCGACAGCCTGACCGCGTTCTATCTGGGCCATGGCGCCGACGGCTTCGTGGTGCTGGGTGTGAGTGGCGAGGGCGGCAAGCTGACGCCCGAGGAAGCCCAGCAGGTCAGCACCCGCTTCATCGCCCGCGCGCAAGGCAAGCCGGTGATCGTCGGCGTCAGCAACCCAAGCACGGCGCAGCTCGCCCTGCTGGCGAAGCAGGCGATGGATCAGGGCGCATCGGGCGTGATGATCGCACCGCCCGGCGGGCTGCGGACCGAGGTGGAACTGCTCGGCTACTTCTCGACCGTGTTCGGGATGATCGGCGACGTGCCGACCGTGCTGCAGGACTTCCCCGGCTCGACCGGCGTATGGATGTCGGTGCCGTCCATCCTCAAGCTGATCGAGAGCCACAAGCAGATCCAGGTGGTGAAGGAGGAGGACCTGCCGAGCCTGGAGAAGATCACCCAAATCCGCGCCGGTGGCGGGCGGCGGGTCGCCATCCTGACCGGCAATAACGGCCTCTATTTGCCGCAGGAGATGGGGCGCGGCATTGACGGGCCGATGGCCGGGTTCTCCCACCCCGAGATGCTATCCGGTGTCTACCGCCTCTTCACCCAGGGCCGGGAGGATGAGGCGCACGACCTGTTCGACCGTTACCTGCCCCTGCTGAACTACGAAGCGCAGGGCTTCTGGGGTGTCGCCGCGCGCAAGGAGGTGATGCGCCGTCGCGGCGCCATCCGCCACGCCACCATGCGGATGCCGGGGCCGAAGCTCTCGGCGATCCACATGGGTGAGATCGCCCGGCTGCTGCGGAACCTGGAGCGCGCCCTGGCCGCACACCGCTGAACGGTCATCCCCACCGTTGTTGCCATTCGCTTCCCCGGCCAACAGCCTGCTGCCGCACGCCATCCAGCGCTGCCGTACCATCTGGTCACATGAATCCGGGTGCGAGTAGGCGGCACGGGCGCCGGAGGTGATGCAGACCATTGGCAGCCGGCCAGGCCATTCTCTGTAAGGCCGCGAGGTGCTGCCGCTGGCCTGTCTGCGCCGCCGGCTCGATGGCGGCGCCAGGGCGATTGGTATGAAGGGTTTGACAAAGCCGGGGCTTTCATAAGTCCCGCCATGAGGTGCGTGCGAGGGAAGCGTAGACCTCACCCACACTGATCGCGGCACCGGCCGAGAAGCTGGCCGCCGTTGGACCAGTGCCCGTGATGACACGGGCGCCAGGCGCATCGGAGGCCCCGCCCGATGCCAGGGTCGGTTCACCGACCTGGACGGTCGCCGGCTGGTTGCCGGTGGGCAGCCAGCCCTTCGATCCGCGAAGCTCCCGAACGGAATTTTTCCTCCTCCGCAGTTCCTCAATCCTGAGCCGTGGGGCGAATCACGATGCTGCCGACATCGACTTCCGCAGGCTGCTCGATCGCGAATGCAATGCCGCGCGCGATGGCATCCGGTGAAATCGCGATGGTGGATAGCCGGTCTTGGATAGCCGCTCTCGCCGCGTCGTCAGTGATCGATTCGGCAAAGTCGGTGGCGACCATCCCCGGCGACACTTCGGTGACCCGCAGGTTGGGACCTGCTTCCTGCCGCAGGGCCTCCGTGATGGTCCGCACGGCGTTCTTGGTGGCGGCATAGACCCCCATGGTGGGGACGATCTTCAATCCCGCCGTCGAGACAACATTGACGATGTGGCCGCTTCCTTGTCGCTGGAAGACGGGAAGCGCTGCGGCGATGCCGTACAGCACGCCCTTGATATTGACGTCGATCATCGCGTCCCAGTCGTCGACCTTCAGCGCGTCGAAGCGCGAGATCGGGCCGATGCCCGCGTTGTTGACCAGCACGTCGAGGCGGCCGAAGCGTTCACAGGCCAGCCCGACCAAAGCATCCAAATCTGCACGCCGTGTCACGTCGGCCTGCCGATAGATGGCTGTGCCGCCTGCGCTCTCTATCTCGCTGGCCACGGCAGCCAGTTGGGCTTCGCGTCGGCCACCGAGGACGAGCCTGGCCCCACGCGCAGCGAGCAGCTTGGCACTGGCCCGACCGATGCCGCTGCCTGCACCGGTAATGACGATAACCTTTTCGAGGGTCATGGCTGGCTCCTTCATCCAATAAGACTGTATGAGGCCGCCCCCGGATGATCTATGCTTCAGGCGCCATGATTTTGTCGCCATCGTCCAGAGATTCCTATGATCCCCTGTCCGACGTGCTGGCCGTGCTGGGTGTGCGGAGTGTCCGCCGGACGCGGCTGGAGGCTGCGGGAGACTGGGCACTGGCCTTTCCGGCCCGAGCGCGGCTGAAATTCGTCGCGATCCTGCGCGGGGAGTGCTGGATTCTGGTGGCGGGACAGCCGCCACTGGCGCTCGGCACCGGCGACACATTCCTGATTGGTGACACGGACTACACGGTCGCGAGCCATCCGAATGTCACGCCAGTGGATGGCATGCCTCTCTTCGCTGCGCCCGGTAAGGACATCGTTCATCTGGGCGGGGACGGGACCGTCGCGGTCGGCGGTGGCATCGCCTTTGCGGACGGCGCTGCCGGCTTTGTGCTGGATGCCCTGCCCCGCTTCATGCACATCGCCAAGCAGGCGCCCGCGGCTGCGGCGGTCGTGAGAATCCTGCGTCTGCTGGAAGCCGAGGCGGAGCAGCCCAGGCCAGGCGGCGCGCTCATCACGGCACGGTTGGCCGAGATCCTCCTCGTGGAAGCGATCCGCGCCTATGTTGCCGAGCATGGAGAGGAGAGCCGCGGCTGGATCGGCGCCCTGGCGGATCGTCGAACCGGCGAGGCACTGCGCCTGATGCACGGTGACATTGCCCATCCCTGGTCCGTGGCAGAGCTGGCGGCACAGGTCGGCATGTCGCGTTCGGCCTTCGCGTCCCTGTTCACCAGTCGCGTCGGCCGTCCACCGCTCGACTATCTGACGCATTGGCGCATGATGCTGGCGCGTCACCTGCTGGAGCAGGGCGCACTTGATGTCGTAACCGTCGCAGCTCGCGTCGGCTACACGTCCCAGAGCGCATTCGGCCATGCGTATAAACGTACGATCGGCCATTCGCCCCGTCGCGCGGCGCGGAATGCCTGAGCCGCATCCGGGCACATGCCTTGCGACGTCGAATGCCACCTTCCTCGGTGCCACGAGGGGTTCAGGCGTAGCTACTCATCAGCGCCATCCCTGGTGAGGCGGGGAGCGATGCGTGGCGTCCCGGCAGCGAATGGATGCGCTCAACCGATCCACCGCCTGCCAAGTCCCGGCACATCCGTTGCCAGCTTTAGGAACTTTCCAAATCCAACTCGGTCATACGAGCCCGCAGGCGCGGCACGGTCCAGTCCAGGAAGCTTCGTACCTTCAACGGCACAAATTCGGCCGCCCCGTAGACCAGGCTGATCGGCATCGGCTCCGGCGCGCGATCCGCGAACAGCATCTGGAGTTGGCCGGACCGCAACTCATCCGCGACCTGGTATGACAGCACGCGAATAACCCCGAGCCCGGCCAGGGCCGCCTTGATGGCAGCCTCCGTCGTGTTGACGGCCAGCCTTTGGCGCGGCTCGACCGTGAAGGCGGTGCTGTCGCGCCGATAGCGCCACTCGGGCGATGCGGCGAAGCCTCGGAAGCTGATACCCTCATGCTGTGCCAGATCCTCGGGCAGACGCGGGACACCCCGCCGGGCAAGATAGTCTGGCGACGCGCAGATGACCCGGCGCACCGTCCCGACCCGCGTGGCAACCAGCCCGCTGTCCTCGAGATGCCCGATGCGAAGGGCAACATCGATGTGCTCATCGGCCAGGCTGACCTGGCGATCAATGAGCATAAGCCTAAGGCTGATCTCAGGCTGCTCGGCCAGGAAAGCGAGGGCGACCGGCAGCAGGTGCCGCTGGCCGAACATGGTCGGGGCCGTCACGTGCAATTCGCCGCGCGGGGCGCTGTATTCACCCGCAGCCTGCCGCTCGGCCTCCTCCACCTGCTCCAGGATACGTTTCGACGCCGCGACATAGGCGTGCCCCGCATCGGTGAGCGTAACCCGGCGGCTGGTCCGCACCAGGAGCTGTGTTTTGAGGTGCCGTTCGAGGTCGGCCACCTTGCGGCTGATCGTGGCCAGCGGCACGCGCAGGCGGCGCGATGCAGCCGAAAGGCTTCCCTCCTCGACCACGGCCAGCAGCACTGACATCGCTTCGAACCGGTCCATGCGACCTCTCACAATTCGGGAGGAAGGCTCCAAGAATCACAGGATACAGCGGATGAACAAGAGGTCATAGCTTCCTGGCCAGGCGACCGATGGCTGTCAGTGAGGCCCCGAGGTCGCGGAGCTTTTCAGAAGGAGCAAGCCATGACCGGTCTTTCCCGCCGTGCCTTCACCCTCGGCCTGCCTCTCGGTGCCATGGCGGGCGCTCTGCCGCTCGTCAGCCCGGCCAGGCCGGCCATCGCCGCCAGCCCCGCCGCCATCACGCCCCAGGCGCAGATCCGGATCGGCCGCTTCACCATCACCGCGTTGGCGGACGGCTATGCGGACATGCCGTACAGCTACTTTCCGGGCCGGACGCTCGAACAGGTGGAGCAAGCCGCGCAGGCGCAGTTCGTTGCCCGGCCCACCGGCGTCCGCTTCCTGTTCAACCAGTACCTGATCGAGGATGGTGAGCGCCGCATCCTGATCGACGCCGGGCCCGCCGGTTCACTTGGCCAGTCAGGGCTACTGCCACAGGCCCTGGCCGCCCTTGGCCTGCGCCCAGACCAGATCGACGCGGTGGTCGTGACCCACATGCACCAGGACCACATCGGCGGGCTGGTGGCCGGTGGGCAGAACAGATTTCCTAATGCCGAACTCTACATTGACCGGCGGGACGTGGCGCACTGGACCGACCCGGCCAAGCAGAGTAGCGCCCCGGATTACCTGCAGCCCAGCTTCCGGCTTTCGGCCGACGTGGTGCGCCTCTACCCGCGCCTGCAGGGCATCGACGGTGAGCGCCAGATCACGCGCGGCGTCTCGATCGTAGACCTCGCCGGCCATACGCCTGGCCATATCGGGGTGCGGATTGAGGATGCGGGGCAGAGCCTGATCATGGTCTCCGATATGCTCTTCCCAGTCGTGCATCCTCTCGCCACGGATGTGTACTTCCTGATGGAGCAGGATCACGCCGCCGCGCAGGCGATGCGGACACGGTTCTTCCCGCGTGCGGCGGAACAGGGCGCATTGATCGCCGCCACGCACATGGCTTTCCCAGGGCTTGGGCGCATCGCCTCCGATCGGGGAAGCCTTCGCTGGCAGCCTGCCGACTGGGCATTTCAGGTCTGAGGGTGTTGCGGGGAGGTCGGGTGCCCGGCCCTCCCCGTCCCGGGCACAGGAGACATTCATGCGTCACAGATATCTTGAGATCGCGTCGACCCCATCCGTGACGGCGGCGCGCGGGCGCTACGGCAGCGCAGCGCAGTGGGCGCGTGCCGGGGGCTCGGCCGCCGAAGAGGCGAGCCGTAATGACAGGTTGGGTCCAGCCGAGCAGCAGTTCATCGAAGATCGCGACGGCTTCTATCTGGCGAGCGTGTCCGAGACCGGTTGGCCTTACGTCCAATTCCGCGGCGGGCCGGCTGGCTTCCTCCGCATGGTTGACGACATGACGCTTGGCTATGCCGACTTTCGCGGCAACCGGCAGTACCTCACGGTCGGCAACGTCCAGGTCAATGACAGGGTCTCCCTGTTTCTCATGGACTATGCGCATCAGCGGCGACTGAAGATCTTCGGACGCATGCGAGCCATCGACGTGCAGGATGATCCCGCCTTGGCGGAACAGCTCGCAGTGCCAGGCTATGCCGGACGCGTTGAACGCGCCGTCCTCATCAAGGTCGAGGCTTTCGACTGGAACTGCCCGCAGCACATCACGCCCCGCTTCACGCAGGCCGAGTTGGAAAGGGCACTGCAGCCCGTCCGTGATGAGATGGCTGCCTTGAGGTCGGAAAACGAGCGGCTGCGTCGTCGGCTGCATACGCCTGAAGCTGATGAGGCTGGGGAAGGCACGAGTATGAACAGCGGGACCTAAGATCCCCGGCCGACATCTACGTTCATCCCGGACCTGAACACGGGCCACGCGCAGCCGCGCCATTCACCTTCAGCCGCCGCTCGGCACCTACCTGGACACCGGGCGCCGGTATGGCGCAACGAGGCTGTGGCCTGACCGACACACTCTGGCTACGGAAGGGCATGGGGATAGGTCGGAACGGAGCGGTGCTGACCGTTGCCGCCTCCTTGCGAAGGTTACGACCCTCCTCGCAGACTTCGGCCGAGGCATCATCGCGTTCATGCCCACCCGCCCTAACCTATAAATATTCCAAACCAATAGTTTACAGGATAACACGCATACGGGCCGGGGACGTCTCGAATGCATTTCCAAAGGCCTCAGGCCTTTGGCGGGGAGAGTTTGAGAGCGGCAGCGCCCCTCTCAAAGCCTGGCCCCAGCCAGGACATTGCTATCTGGAAAACCAACCCTGCACCGATGGATAGCCGATCCGCCCTAGGCACGCCCCCGCAACCCCGTATCGTTGCGCCTCGCGAATCCCGGACGAAGGACCGTCTGCCCATGCGCCTTTCCCGTCTCGCGCGGCGAATCATCGCCGCGACCTCCCTGGCACCGATGGTAGCCCTGGCCCTTGGCGGCCACGGCGCGCAGGCCCAGACCGCCTCCCCGCGCGTGCTGCGAGTAGCGCCGCATGCGGATCTGAAGACGCTGGACCCCGTCTTCGCCTCGATCGTCATCACGCGCATGCATGGCATGGCGATCTACGAGACGCTGTTTGCCTGGGACGCCAACCTGCAGCCGAAGCCGCAGATGGTGGAGCACTACTCCACGGCGCCGGATGGCCTGAGCTGGAGCTTCACGCTGCGGCCGGGCCTGCGCTTCCATGACGGCCAGCCGGTCACTTCGCGTGATGTCGTCGCCTCCCTGCACCGGTGGATGGCGCGGGATGTGGTGGGCGGCAAGCTGAAGGAGTACATGGCGGCGCTGGAGGTGACGGACGACCGCAGCTTCACCCTGCGCCTGCAACGCCCTTTCGCGCTGGTGCCCTTCGCGCTGGGCTCCGCCATCGGGCAGATCCCCGCCATCATGCGGGAAAGCGACGCACGGACCGAACCGACAACGGCAGTAACGCAGACCATCGGCAGCGGCCCCTTCCGCTTCAACCGCACCGACTGGCAGAGCGGCGCCCGCGTCGTCTATGACCGCAACCCCGACTACCAGCCCCGGGCCGAGCCGGCGGACGGCTTGGCCGGCGGCCGCGTCGTGAAGCTGGACCGGGTGGAATGGATCATCATGCCAGACCCCGCCACGGCGGCGGCGGCGCTGCAGACCGGCGAGATCGACATCTGGGAACAGCCGGCGCAGGACCTGATCCCAACCGTCGCCCGCAACCGGGACATTCGGGTAGAGCGGCCGACCAACCTCTCCAACCAGGCGGTGCTGCGGCCCAACCACCTGCTGCCGCCCTTCAATGACCCACGCGCCCGCCTGGCCCTGGCCTATGCGACCGACCAGGCCGACTTCATGGCCGCTGCCTTCGGTGACGAGCAATGGTGGGCGCGCTGCCAGTCCTATTTCATCTGCGGCAGCCCCAACGGCACCGAGGCCGGCGCCGAGGGCTATGCCCGCCCCAACCTGGACACGGCCCGCCGCCTGCTGGCCGAAAGCGGCTACCGCGGCGAGCGCGTGGTGATCAATACCACCAGCGAGATTGCCCCCATCGGCCGGATGGCGGAGGTCGCGGTATCGGCCCTGCGGCAAATCGGCATGAATGTAGAAGCCGACTTCGCCGACTGGGGCACGGCCGTGGCCCGGGTACGGAAGCGGGAGCCGGTGGCGCAAGGCGGCTGGAACATCTTCATCACCACCTCCTCCGGCCCCACCATGCAGTCGCCCCTGACCAATCTCGGCACCAACATGTCCTGCGACCGCGCCTGGATCGGCTGGCCGTGCGACGAGGAGTCCGAGCGCCTGCGCAACGCCGTGGTGGATGCACCGGACGACGCCGCCCGCAAGCTGGCCACCGAAGCCCTGCACCGCCGGCTGGCCGAAGTGCAGCCTTACCGGGTGCTGGGGCAGTACGACCAACCCTACGCCCGGCGCGCCAACGTCAACGGCCTGCTGAATGCCCCGGTCATGGTGTTCTGGAACGTCGAGAAGAACTGAAGGTCCTTCCGTATGGATTGAGAGGGGCGCTGCCCCTCTCTAGCTCTCCCGGCCAAAGGCCTGAGGCCTTTGGAAACCCGTTCCCTGGGGGGGCCTGGGTGGGGGACAAGATCGCGCCGGTCAGCTGCATTCTTGTCAGAGATTGGAGCGCTGGCATTGCAAGTTGGCATCGGTTGGAGACGCCAACAGGCGATTGATCAGCACCCCGACTTGCCGGGCAAACGAGGGCGGAGATACCACGCCTTAATACCACTCGACAATCAGCGATCGCTTACGTCGACGTACCCTTTGGGTCTGTCAGAAGTCGTTCTGCTTTGAAACCTGCACCGTGTGTGGCGAAGGGAGAACAGTACTCAGAACGATCCGCTTCAAAAATACCCTTCTCCTTTTCCCCCCAAAACACCGTCGGGTCGAGCAGCAGAACGATAAAGCCCAGCGGAGGCCACCAGTCTTCCTCAACGCCCTTCAAGGGCCCAGAGAAGATCACCACCGCACTCCCTGGCTTTTCCTCAAACCCGCAAAAGAAAGATGGGGTCCGGGGAATTCCTTCCCCGGCCTTCCTTCGCATCAAACCCCGCCGCCCGCCGCGAGCACTGAAGAACGCCATCGCACCGGCAAGCCGGGACTACGGAATGCCCGTGCCCACCCGCTCCATCATGAAGCTGTAGAACGGATTCCAGGAGATGCGCAGCAGCGACGCCGGGCTGAGGAGCAGCACGCCCACCTCCCCCCGTGCCGCCACGGCGCCCAGGCTGACGCCGAATTCCTCGGCTGGGTTGGGTTCGATGCCGTAGAGGGAATCATCCGGCGGGAACGGCAGCGCGACGTGAGAGAGGGAGAAGACGTCGCGCGGGTAGATGAGTCCCGGCAGCGGGTTCACGCTTTCCGCTGTCTCACCGGCGGGTGTGACCCGTTCCACCATTTCCGCGCTATCCAGGCCGGCATTGGCGATGATGGAGAGGCGCCAGTTGCGCGGCGCGGGGGGCACGATGCGCTCCAGCAGCAGGTCGGTTGCCGGCCGCAGCATGGGGCTGAGGCGGGTGTTCTGGTTGCGGTCGAACAGCACCAGCTCGCTGCCATTGGCTGGTAGCAGGTTGTAGAGGGCGCTGATGACAGCACGGGTACTGACCGTGAAGTCCAGCACCGACTGGAAGGTCTGCACCGGTGCCAGCGTGGCGAGTTGGCCGGCCTGCGCCATGCGTTGCAGCTGCGCCTGCAAGGCGACGGTCAGGCGATGGGACTGGCGCGCCCCATTCACTGGGAACGAATTGTACTTGAACGGGATGAATTCCGGCACCCGGCTCAGCCAGGCTGCCTTGGCGAAGGAAGGCAGGATGGCCGGTAGCGCCGCCAGCCCGGCGAAGCGGGCGAAGGCGGTGATGCCGATCATCGGCGAGAGGAGCACCAGCCGGTCCGGACGTGGCATCGACGGGTTCTCGATGGCGTCCAGCGCGTATTTCATCGCCAGCGCGCCGCCATTGGAGAAGCCAACGACGTGCAGCGGCTGCTGTGGCCCGATGCGCCTGCGGGCTTCCCGCACCGCCAGCCGGGTGGCGGCCAGCCAGTCTTCCCACACCGTGTCGGTCAACGCGGCCGGTACGGTGCCATGGGCCGGGATACGCAGCCCGACGGCAACGAAGCCCTGCGCGCGGTACTGCCGCGCCACATGGCGCAGGCTGTAGGGTGCATCCGTCAGGCCATGCAGCAGCACCACGGCGCCACGCGGGGCGCCTTCGGGCTCCATGATGTAGGAACGGTTCCAGTCCTGCTCGAAATGGCTGGGGTTGATCGGGCTGCCGGCGAAGTAGCGGTTGTCCGGGCGGCGTTCCTCGTCGTCCAGCCGGTCGGTGACTTCGCGCCGCACCTGGTCGAACAGCTGTGCCTCGGCCGCCAGCCAACCATTCCAGTCGAGCTTGTCGACGGCGTCGGCCTGCAGGTCCTCCGGCACGAAGGTGTGCCAGAGCTCCAGCGGCGGGCCGCGCTGGCTGTCCACCACCCGCACCACGAACAGCGTGGCGGCGACGACGGCGAGGACGAGGACCAGCCGCCTGGTCCAGCGGGTCAGGCTACGCCTCATGGCTGGCCTCCGGCCGCACGGAGCCTGAAAGCAGCACCGCAACCCAGCGCGTGCGCGGATGCGCATCGAAGCCGGTCAGCAGGGCGATGACGATGGGCACGCCGATGAAGGCGCCGGCGACGCCCCACAGGAAGCTCCAGAAAAACACCGAGAGCAGCACGATGAAGGGCGAGACCGCCAGCGCGGCGCCCGCCGTCCGCGGCTCCACATAGCTGCCGATGATGTTCTGGATGACGTTCAGCCCGATCAACACCGACAGCGCCGTCATCGCCGAGCCGAACTGCACCAGCGCCAGCAGGGTCGGCAGCGCCGTGGCAATCAGCGGGCCGATGAAGGGGATGTAGTTCAGCACGAAGGCCAGCACGCCCCATTCCAGCGCCAGTTCCAGCCCGAACAGCCAGGCGAACAGGAAGACGCAGACGCCCGTGGCGACGCTCATGGCGGTGCGGACCAGCATGTAGCGCTGGAACTTCCAGGCCAGGTTGCGCGCCACTTGCAGCACCGCCTGCCCTTCCCCCGCCTTGCCGATGCCGGCGAGCTTGCGAACGGTGAGATCGACCTCCAGCAGCCCCAGGATGATGAACACCACCATCAGCGCGATGAAGCTGACGAAGCCTTGCAGGTAGCCAGCCAGGCTGCGCGCCGTTCGCAGCAGCAGCGAGACATCGAATTGCTGCGCCAGCATCGCGGCTGAATCCAGGCCGCGTGCATCCAGCATGCTGGTGGTCGCCGCATAGAGGGCGAGGATATTGCTGCTGTTCTGCACCAGCCAGTGGCCGACCCGCGTCAGCCCCCAGACCACCATGCTGCCCAGCAGCCCCACCACAGCGACCGTGGCGAGGATCGTGAGCAGCATGGCCAGCGCACGCGGCAGGCGCCGTTCCAGCGCCCGCTGCAGCGGCAGCACCAGGGCAATGGTGAACAGCGCGAAGGTGACGGGCGCCAGGATCGGCGCGGAGACGTGCAGCCCGGCCAGGACCAGCACGCCGGCGCCGAGGCTGAGCAGGACCGGTAGAATTCCACCGAGCCTCATGGAAGGGACAGTTCAGGATGCATCTCGGTCTGCCCCTATGCGCGGCGCAGAGGCAAAGCAGCCGGCGCACATATCGTTCATGAAAGCTCCGGTGACGTTACTGCCGTTCAGGCGGGTTTCAAACAGCCGTAATGCGGCGCGCGAGAAAGATGCGGGACCGATGGACTATACGATGGGACGCTGCGCCCATGCCAGAGACGCGCAAGGCGCGTAGCCTGCTGTAATGGCCGCCGGATTGCGCAACAGCGACAAGGCCTTCGCCGAGCCGCTGGCAGAGCGGCACGACCTGGATATGAGAATCTCCGCATGACAGCTGACAGGACGCGGACACTTCTCGACATGGTCGAACGGATCGGCAACCGGGTTCCGCACCCGGTGGTCATCTTCGTGCTGCTGAATGCCATCCTCATCGTGCTGTCGCATCTGCTGGCGATGGCGGGTGCCGGCATGTCCTACCACTATATCGACCCGGACACCCATGTCGTCGAAAACGCCACGACCGCCGCGCGCAGCCTGCTGACCGCCGATGGCCTGCGCTTCATGTATACCGGCGTCGTCCGCAACTTCATGGCGTTCGAGGCGGTGGGCGTCATCATCGTCGCCATGATCGGCGTCGGCATCGCCGAGGAAGCCGGGCTGGTGCGCGCGCTGATCCGAAAATTGGTAATCATCGCACCGCCGGGAGCGTTGATGTACCTGCTGGTCTTCGTCGGCATCTTGTCCAGCGTCGCCGCCGATGCGGGGTATCTGGTGCTGATCCCGCTGGCCGCCGCGGCCGTGGCCAGTGTGGGGCGGCATCCGCTGGCGGGCCTTGCCGCGGCCTTCGCCGCCGTCGCCGCCGCCTTCCTGGTGAATATCCTCATCGTGCCGACGGATGGCATCCTCACCGGGCTGACCAACGACGCGATCCATTTGGTCGATCCCACGCGTTCGATCGGGTTGACGGCGAATGTCTGGTTCTCCATCGCCTCCGTGGTGCTGCTGACCGTCTTGATATCGGTGGTAACCGAACGGGTGGTGGAGCCACGCCTCGGCCCCTATGGCGGCGAGCCGGTGGCCGGTGCCGGCGAAGGCCCGCTCTCGGCCGAGGAACGGCGTGGACTGCGCTTCGCCCTGCTGGGGCTGCTGGGTGTCCTGGTCTTCCTGGCGCTGATGACGCTGCCGCCAGGCGCGCCGCTGCGTCATCCGGAAACCGGTGCGGTGCTGGGTGACTCTCCCTTCATGCACAGCCTGATCGTCACGATCACGCTGCTCTTTCTCGGCAGCGGCATCGGCTACGGCTTGGGCGCGGGTACGATCAAGGGCACGCAGGATGTGGTCAACGCCGCGACCAAGGCCATTGCCAGCCTCAGCGGGCTGATCTTCTTGTTGCTGGTGATCAGCCAGTTCATGGCGTATCTCAACTACACCAACCTGGCCACGCTTGCGGCGGCCTCGCTGACCAGCCTGTTGCAGCGCACGGAACTGGATGCGTTGTGGCTGCTCATTGGCTTCGTCTTCGTGGTGTTTCTGCTGGATCTCGTCATCACCGGTGCCGTACCGAAATGGGCCATCTTCGCCCCGGTCTTCGTACCGTTGCTGATGCGGCTGAACGTGGCGCCTGAAGCCGTGCTGGCTGCCTATCGCGTCGGCGATTCACCTGTGAACGCCATCACTCCGTTGAACGCCTACTTCGCCATGATCGTCGTGTTCGCCCAGAAGTATCAGAAGGATGCCGGCGTCGGCACCGTCATCGCGCTGATGTTGCCTTACGTTCTGGTACTGGCCGTGGTCTGGACGCTGTTGTTGGCTGGCTGGTACCTGCTCGGTCTGCCGTGGGGCTTTTGAAGCCAGCATCCGGCCAATGGCAGTTGTCCTGGCGCGGCAGACGCCCCTCGCCCGGACCTCACCGGACGGAAAGCGGCACGGTTACGGCGCCGAGCGTCGGCCGGACTGGACGCCGCGCTGGTAGGCTTCCTCGCGGCTGCGCTGGCTCTGGTCGTACAGGAAGCCGCCACCCGCGCCGACACCGGCACCGATCAGCGCGCCCCAGCCGGCATTGCCGGAGAGCGAGCCAATCGCCGCACCCGCCAGGCCACCCACCGCGGCACCACCGCCGACACGTTGCGTGGTCGGCGAAGTTTCCGCGCAACCGCTGAGGCCCAGCAACAATACGGGAAGGATCATCAGGCTTCGCATCGTCGCGATCTCCCGTTCAGCGATGGGCACGGGGGCGCGTCGGCGCCGCCGGCTGTGATGGGCAGGGATAGGCGCTGGCGGACCACCGCATCAGCCCGTCGATGGCTTTCTCCCCCGCATGCTGCGGATGGGCCTGGGACCAAACGACGAAATTGGCTTGAGCCTGCTCCAGCGACGGTGCCGGCGTGGGCAGGCAGAAGACGCTCGGCGACCCGCCGGGGCGCGAAACCTCGACATGATACTGCCCCGCGCCGATCAGGAAGCCCTGGCAGAAGCCGCGTTCTGCCGCGCTGGCCGAATTGCCGCAGAAGCGGGCCAGAACACCGGTCGTGATCTGCCCTGGTGCCGGCTGCGCCTGCGCCGTTGGCATCCATGCGGTAGCCATGGCCGCAGCCGCGCACAGAGTGAGTATCCGCATGGGAACCGATCTCCTATCCTGCTGTATCCTCGCCACGGAAGCGACGGTATTGGGACGTCTTCGGCACTGGCGGTGCCGTCCCCAGGCCGCCGCCGCGCTCAAGCATCGTCACCGCTGTGTCTGGCGACCACAATCGGCACATTGTTCCAGCAATAGGCGCAGCGTCCCACGCGCATGTTGCGTCACCTGGATTTTGGGACGCCACGCCATGCAGTGAGACACCTGGCTGCTACCAGCGACAGACATTGCACTCCAAGGTTGCAGCGTTACGGGAGGCTGCCGCGCCAGCGGCAAGCCAGGGGGGCAACGAGGCCCTAGAGCCACGACCCCTGCGACCGCCATCCACATCAAAGAAGCCTGGAGAACCAACAATGTTCAAGCATACGACCATTCTGGCCACTGCGGCGTTTGGCCTTGTCATGGCAACCGCCAGCCTTGCCCAGGCCCAACCGTCCCAGGCATTCCAGCAGGCCGAGCTGGCGGAACTTTCCGCGGCGAAGCGGGCCGAAGTGCAGCAGCGCGCGACCGGCGCCAACAATGTGCGGGAGGTGCTGGAGACGATGCTGCTGAACAACCTGCAACTGCGCTATCCGGCTAACCGGATCGTGGCGCTCGATTTCGGCCGCGGCGCCGTGGCCTATGCCGTCACCGATGGCGCCGTGCGGGTGGCGACCTTCAACAAGTCCACACTGGCCGTCAACGACTGACACGCCACTGGCATGAGCCGCCCCTGACCGCTGCACCAGCGCAGCGGTCAGGGCCTCACGCTAACCTGGTCCGCCGTTCAGAACGACCCGATCGAACTGCCGAGCACGATCACCACCGCCAGCGCAATCAGCGCGCCGACGATGCCGACCATGACGATATCCCAGTAGCTTTCCCGATGGGTGGTGCCGCACACGGCCAGCATGGTGACCACGGCGCCGTTATGCGGCAACCCGTCCAGCGTACCGGCGCCGATCACGGCAACGCGGTGCAGCAGCGCCGGGTCCAGCCCCGTGTCGCGCGCCAGTGCCATGAAGGTCGGCCCCAACGCTTCCAGCGCAATGGTCAGGCCGCCGGAGGCCGAGCCGGTCAGCGCCGCCAGCACGTTGGTGGCGACGGCCAGCGAGACCAGCGGCCCGCCGCCGATGCCCAGCACCCAGTCCCGCACCAGGCCGAAGGCCGGCAGCGCCGCCACCACGGCGCCGAACCCCACAAGGCTGGCGACGCTGAGCACCGGCAGGCCGGAGGCGTTGGCACCGGCATCCATCGTCTCCCGCAGGCTGGGCAGCCGGCGGCCATTCACCAGGATCAGCACGACGATGGCCGCCGCCAGCGCCGTCGCCACGGCCCAGACGCCGCCGACGGCGGAAAGCGAAGTCTGGCCCCAGCGCGGCTCCGCCAGGAAGCCGGCATCCAGGCGCGGCAGTACCAGCAGCGACATCACCAAGTTCACCAGCACCACCACGGCCAGTGGCAGCACTGCCAGGGCGATCGGCGGTGTCGTCGGCGCGTGCTGGCCGTGCAGGATCTCGGCGGGGTCGAATTCCCGCGCGGTGCTGGCACGTTCGCGCAGCACGGTATCGTCGGCCAGCGTGGCGGCAGCGACGGGGCTGTCCGGCCCGAAGCCCTCCCCCTTGGCCTGCGCCACCCGCTCCTGCCGCTGCAGCCACCACAGGCCGAAACCCAGCATGATGGCGGAGGCGACGATGCCCAGCCCCGGCGCCGCGAACGGCGTGGTGCCGAAGAACGGCATGGGAATGGCATTCTGGATGGACGGCGTGCCCGGCAAGGCCGACATAGTGAAGGTCGAGGTGCCCAGGGTGATCGCCGCAGGCATCAGCCGGCGCGGAATGTTGGCGGCGCGGAACAGCGCCTGCGCCATCGGCGCCAGCACAAAGAAGGCGACGAACAGGCTGACGCCGCCATAGGTCACCAAGGCGCCGGCTAGCACCACGGCCAGCACCGCCCGCTTCTGACCCAGCTTTTCCGTCATGAAATCGGCGATCGCGGTGACCGATCCGGTATCGTCCATCAGCTTGCCGAAGACGGCACCCAGCAGGAACAACGGGAAGAACTGCGCCACGAAGCGTGCCGCGCTGCCCATGAAGGTCTGCGTCCAGTGCGCCAGCAGCGGCTCACCGGCAAAGGCCGCGGCGATCAGCGCGGCGAGCGGCGCCAGCAACAGGACGCTCCAGCCACGGAAGGCCAGCCAGACCAGCAGCGCCAGCCCGAGGAGAATGCCGAGAAGACCCATCGCCTCAGACCATCGCCAGCAATTGTTCGATCGGCAGGGTGGAGCGCTTGCCGATTGCGTCGCCATGCTTGGCCAGGAACTCATCGGCGCTGCGGCGGCCCTCGTCGCGCAGCATGGTCAGGAAGCTCCACTCCGCGTTGAGCTTGGAGGAGGCGCCGAGATCCGTCATCATGGCGCTGCGCACCAGGTGGATGCGCATGCCGGCCCACAGCGCGCCTTCGGTATTGCCGGTATCGGCCACCTGGCGCAGCAGCGCGATCATCCGCAGCTCCTTCAGCAACACGGCGTTGAAGGAGACCTCGTTCAGCCGGTTGATGATGTCGCGCGCACTGCGGGGCGTGCCCGGCCGCTCCACCGGATTGATAGCGACCAGGATGGTGTCGTCCGAGACGCACTCCTGCACCAGCGGCGTCATGGTCGGGTTGCCGGAGAAGCCGCCATCCCAATACGCCTCGCCCTCGATCTCGACGGCCTGGAACACTGTCGGCAGGCAGGCCGAGGCCAGCAGCACGTCCGGTGTCACCTCGTTGTTGCGGAAGACGCGGCCGCGCCCGGTTCGCACGTTAGTCGCGGTGATGAACAGCTTTACCGGCGCGCTGGCCAGCCGCTCGAAGTTGACCGTCTGTGCCAAGATCTCCTTTAGCGGGTTGGGCGGCGCGAAGGGCATGTCGTAAGGCGAGAACAGCCGCGTCATCATGTCCATCGCCACATAGGCCGGCGAATGATCCAGCGACCAGGTGCCCAGCAGCACATCCAGCGGCCCGCGCTTCAGCGGGCTCATCTCCGCTGCCCGGGATACCTTGCGCCAGAAATTCTCCAATGCCGAGCGGGCGCCGTCGACACCGCCGGCGGCAAAGCCGTCCGCCAGCACCGCCGCGTTCATTGCCCCGGCGGAGGTGCCGGAAATCGCCTCGATCTGGAAGCGGCTATCCTGCAACAGGCGATCCAGCACCCCCCAGGTGAAGGCGCCGTGCGAGCCGCCGCCTTGCAAGGCAAGGTCAATCAACAGCGGCCCGTCCCCCGCCGGCTTCTTCGCGTCATCGGCTGCGTTATCCGGCACGGGCTTCGGACGGGAACGGGGCGGTGTCGTCATGCCATGCATACTCCTGCATGAAGCGATTGAAGGGCGCTGGGTCCTGGCCGTACGGAGATGCCGCCCCAGCCATTCAAAACCAAATCTTGCCGCAGCGCATCATGATCTTTTGTCGGATTGGATGCCCGTGCACGTTTAGCCGGTTCACGGCGGCGCATGCGCGGCTATCGTGCAGTCGCGCCCACGCGGCCCGAGGAGAGTGCGTTGAACCATCGAACCCGTTTCCGCAGGGCGTGCCTTCTGCTGGTGGCGCTGGCGCTGCCCGCCTGTTCGCTGGCGCGCTTTCCCGCGCCGCCAGCGGAGCAGAGCGAACAGGCGCAGATCCTCGGCATTCCCAACGCCCGGTTCTGGATCGATCGTGGCTCCAGCGGCCTGTTGCGCGAAGTGCAGGATGCCGCGGCACGCGAGGCCGCGACCTTGCCGCCGGAGCAGCTGCTGAACCGGCCGCCGGCCAACTACCTCGCCATTTCCGGCGGCGGCGATAACGGTGCCTTCGGGGCCGGGCTGCTGGTTGGCTGGAGCGCTTCGGGCCGCCGGCCGGAATTCCAGGTGGTCACTGGGGTTTCCGCCGGGGCGCTGACCGCGCCGTTCGCGTTTCTCGGCCCGGCCTACGACGCACAGCTGAAGGAGGTGTTCACCGCCGTCGCGCCGCCGGACATCCTGCTGCTGCGCCGCTTCGCCGGCGCGCTGCTGTTCGGCGATTCCCTGGCGGATACCGGGCCACTGTTCCGGCTGATCGAGCGGCACGTGAACGAGGACATGATGCACGCCATCGCGGCCGAGTACCGCCGTGGCCGCCTGCTGCTGATCGGCACCACCAATCTGGACATGCAGCGTCCGGTGGTGTGGAACATCGGCGCCATCGCCGCCAGCGGGCATCCGGAAGCGATCGGCCTGTTCCGCAAGATCCTGCTGGCCTCGGCCTCCATCCCCGGCGCCTTCCCGCCGGTGTTCACCGATGTGGAGATCAATGGACAGCGGTATCAGGAAATGCATGTCGATGGCGGCGCCGCCTCGCAGATGTTCCTCTACCCGGCGTCGCTGGACCTGTCCTACAGCGCGCTGGACGGCGTGGTACGACGGGACCGCACGGCCTACCTGATCCGCAATGCGCGGATGGACCCGGAATGGGCCACCACCACCCGGCATCTCTTCGCGATTTCCCGCCGCTCGATCGCCACCTCGATCTATTTCAGCGGGCTGAACGACGTGGTCCGCATCTTCCTGACATCGCAGCGGGACGGCGTGCGCTTCAAGCTGGCCTATATCGACGGCGCTTTCGGCCAGGACCGCCCAGAAGCCTTCGACACCGAGTACATGCGCGCGCTGTTCGACCACGGCTACCAGCGGGCGCGCGAGGGCAACCCGTGGGTGGATGCCCCGCCGGGCTTCACCCCCGCCGCGTTGCCGTCGCGGCGCTGACATCGGGCGGCCGCGCCCGGTCACGCGGCCCGCCACATCGCCAGTGCCAGCAGCACCGCCAGCCCGAGCAGGGCGGAGGCCGCCACGGGCCACTGGCGCAGCACAACCTCCCCGCGTTCCAGCCGGTCGCCGCAGGCGGAGAGCAAAGCCGGCGCGCGGCGGGTGAGCACCAGCACATCGCCCTCCGGCACCGCCGGCAGCCGCCCGCCCCACCGGTGCAGGCCCAGCGCCAGCACCAGGCCAAGCAGCACCGGCCAAAGCCCCGACCAAAGATCCGCAGCGCCCAGCGCCTCCGCCACGCTGCCGATACCGGTACCCAGATACAGTGCCCAGGGGCCTAGCAGTGCCGCCGCCACCAACGCCAGGAACGGCCACAGTAGCCCCGGCGCCGGCCGGTCCTGCGGTTGCCCCGACGCCAGGGGCCGCAGCCGCAGCAGGAAATGCGTCATCAGCACCGTGGTCCCCGCCGCGGAGAGGCTGGACAGGGCGCCAAGCCAGGGGCCGGCGAACACGTCCTTTACCGCCAGCTTCGCCATGCCGCCGCCGGTCAGCGGCAAGCCGCCGAAGGCCAGCACCAGCAACCCCACCGGCAGCAGCACCCAGCGCAGGCGTGCCCTGCCGCAGCCGGCTACGGCGCCCACCGCCAGGAACATCGCCCCCTTCGCCAGCACGTGGTGCACCGCGTAGAAGGCCGCCAGCCGGACCCAGCCCACTTCCCCAGCCGCCAGCGCCAGGCCCAGCACCGCGACGGTGACGCCCATCTGGCTGACGCTGGAATAGGCCAGCACCGTCTTCGGGTTGGCCTGGGTGATGCCGATGGCAACGCCGTAGAAGGCAGTGAACAGGCCCATCGCCGCCAGCACCTCGCCCCAGCCCGGCAGGCTCTCGCCGAAGGGCAGGAAACGGATCAGGCCGATGATACCGGCCTTCACGATGGCACCGCTCAGCACGGCGGAGGCCGGCATCGGCGCCGCCGGATGCGCCAGCGGCAGCCAGACATGCAGCGGCACCAACCCTGCCTTCAGCCCGAAGCCCAGGATCAGCAAGGTCACGATCCACGGCCGCGCAGGCGCCGCCGGCAAGGCGGCCACGGCGTCGCGGATGGCCAGGCTATCCCCCGGCGTCGCCGCGTGCAGCAGCGCGAAGGCGAGCAGCAGGCAGATCTCGCCCAGCACGGCGAGGATGAGGTAGATGGCCCCGGCGCGGTGCGCCCGCTTCGTGCCGTCCTGCACCACCAGCCCATAGGCGGCCAGGCTGACCATTGCGAAGGCCAGGTAGAAGGTGGCGAGGTCATCGGCGATGAAGACGCCGAGGCTGCCGGCCAGCGTCAGCAACCAGGACACCGCGAAGCGCCCTTTGGCAGGATCGTCCCGCAGGTAGCTGGCGGCATAGGCACCGGCAAGGCTCCAGAGCAGCGCCGTGGCACCCAGCAGCATGGCAGCCGGCGGGCTTAGCTCCAGCGTGAAGCGGGCGCCATCGGCGTCCAGCACCAGCGGCGCGCCGCCGACGGCCAGCATGGCGGCGGCCAGGCCCGGCAAGGGCGCCAGTACCAGCCACTCCATCATCCGCGCCCGCAGCGTGGCGGAAACGCAGGCCATCGCCATCGCCATCGGCAGCAACGGCGTGGCCAGCAGCAACAGGCCGGTCATGGCGCCAGCCGCCCGACCTGCACAAGGCCGAAGGAGGCGAGCGGCAGCAGCCCCAACACCACGGAAAGGATGGCCAGCACCAGCACCACCGCCTGCCGGCCCGGCGACACCACGGCCACCGCCGCAGCCGCTGGCCCGGCCATGCTGGCGGAAAGCACGCGGAAGACGTAGCCGCCAGTCAACAGCCCGCCGGAGAGCAGCACCAGCCCCCACCACCATTGCTGCGTCTCGATCGCGGCATTCAGCAGCAGCCACTTCGCCACGAAGCCGCCGCTGGGCGGCAGGCCCATCAGCGACAGCCCGCCCAGCCCGAAGGCGACCACCGTCATCGGCAGCAGCCGCGCGGCGCCACCCAGATCGCGCATCCGGTCATGCCCCAGCGCTTCCGCGATCAGCCCGGCGCCAAGGAACATCGCCGCCTTGGCCAGGGCGTGGGACACCGCCTGCAGCATGCCGCCGGTCCAGGCACCCGCCAGGGTGGCCCCAGCCGCACCGGCCAGCGGAAACATCAGGAACAGGTAGCCGATCTGTGCCACGGTGGAGTACGCCACCAGCAGCTTCAGCCGCGCCTGCCGCAACGCCAGCGCGCTGCCGAACAGGATGGCCAGCGCGCCGAGCCCGGCCAGGATCTGCGGCGCCGGCCCCGTCGTCAGCTCCGGCATCACGCCGAACCACAGCCGCAGCACCAGGAAGAACGGCGCCTTCACTACCAGGGCGGACAGCACGGCGCTGGCCGCGGCCGGCGCGCCGGCATGGGCACCCGGCAGCCACAGATGCAGCGGGAACAACGCGGTCTTCGCCAGCAGCCCCGCCGTCATCAGCGCCGCCGCGACCAGCGTGGGCGCATCGGCGCGCGCGAGGCGGGAGAGCAGCACGATATCCAGCGTGCCATACGCGCCGTAGAGCAGCGCCACGCCCAGCAGGTACAGCAGCGAACCCAATAGCGCGAAGAACAGGTAGCGCAGCGCGGCGGCCAGTGTTTCCGCCCGGCCATCCAGGCAGACCAGCGGCATCGCCGCGAAGGTCAGCAATTCCAGCGCCACGTAGAGGTTGAACAGGTCGTTGCCCAGCAGCACGGCGTTCATCGCGCCCCACAGGCCCAGCAGCAGCGTCCAAAACACCAGCGAGGCCCGGCTCTCGCCGCCGCGGCCGGAATACGAGGTGAAGGCGAACAGCGCCGTCCCCACCATGACCACCGAGGTGGTCAGCAGCATCACGGCGGAGATGCCATCCGCCCGCAGCGCCACGCCCAGCGGCGGCGCCCAGCCGCCCAGGATGAGCACCAGCGCATCCCCGCCCCGCAGCACACTGGTGGCGATGGCGAGCGATAGGACCAGCCCCGCCAGCAGCGCCACCAGGGCGATGCGGCCGGCCTGCCGCCCGCCGGCGACGAAGGCCAGCAGCATGGCCAGCACCGGCAGGGCCAGGGCGAAGGCCAGCAGGCCGCCGCCGGGCGTCGTGCCCAGCATCATGCCCGCGGCTCCTCCGGCGGCACCGGCTCGTCGCGCGCCGCCTGCAGCCGCAGCAACAGATGCACGGCCAGCGCCGTCGCGGCGAAGGCGACGACGATGCCGGTGATGACGATGGCCTGCGGCACCGGATCACCGCTGAAGCCGGCACCGGCGCCCCGCCGCGCCATCACGCCGAACAGCAGGAAGATACCGCCGCCCAGCAGGTTGAAGGCCAGGATGCGGCGCAACGGCTCCGCCTGCAGCACCACCCCGTACAGGCCGAGCCCGACCAGCACGGCGCCCAGCAGGCCATAGGCGCTGGCGATGCTCACGCGCGCGCGCGCCGCATCGGCCAGCCGGCGACGAGCAGGCAGAGCGCCACGGCAATGGAGAGCGTCAGCGCCGCCTCTACCAGCAGGATCACCGGCTTGGTCCAGGCGGCCGGATACGCCATGAAGCCGTCTGCGACGACGAAGCCGGCCAACCCCACCAGCATGAACAATGCCGGCCCGGCCACCACCAGCAGCCGCAGGGCCAGGCTGTCGATGCGGGGCGGCCGCACCAGCCCGGCCAGCCAGGCGAGAATCCACATCGCCGCCAGGATGCTGCCGCCCTGGAAGGCGCCGCCGGGCGCATCGGCGCCCACCCAGGCCAGATAGATACCGAAGACGATGCCGACCGGTGGCAGCAGCATGGCCAGCAGGGCCACCGAGCCGTCCGCCAGCCGGGGCTGCACCGGCCCCGGCCGGCCGCCCCACGCCCCATCCGGCGCCATGCCCCAGATGCCGATGACGGCGATGACCAGCACCACGGCTTCCAGCAGCGTATCGATGGCGCGGAAGGCGAGCAGCACCCCGGCCACGGGGTTGCCGAGTTGCGTGGCCGCCAGTTGCTCCGCCGCCTGCGGGGCAAGGGTGGGCGCCGGTTCCGGCAGGGCCAGCACCGCCACGGCCAGCCCGGCGGTGACGCCAAGGCAGAGCAGTGCGGTCAGCAGGCGCAACGGCCAGCCGGGCGGTGCCGCCGCCGCCGGCATCAGCAACCGTGCGGCGGCGCCGATCAGCAGCACGCCGGTGACGCCGCCGCCCACCGCCGCCTCGGTCAACGCGACATCGGGGGCGCCGAGGCGCATCCACACCAGTGCCAGCAGCAATCCATAGGCGACGAAGGCGGCCAGCGCCGGCAACACCCGCCGCGACAGCAGCGAGGCCAGGGCGATGGCCGGCACCGCCAGCAGCAGCACCCCATCCAGCAGCCACGCGCCACTCATGGCGCCGGGCCTTCCCGCCCCGCCAGCCGGGCGATGACCTGGGAGACGGCGGCGCCGGCCAGCAGCACCAGCGCCCAGGCCAGCACCAGCTTGAGGCCGCCCAGCACGCTGCCGGCGCGTGGCAGCAGCCCCAGCACAATCAACCCGAGGCCGAGATTATCCGCCTTGGTCAACGCATGCAGCCGGCTCAGCGTATCCGGGAAGCGCAACAGCCCCAGCGTGCCGGCGACGAAGAAGAAGCAGCCGCCCAGCACCGCGAGAACGCTGAACAGGTCGAGCATCACGCTCATTCCCCGGCCCCCTGCCGCAGCCCGAGCGCGAAGGCGACCGAGGCGAAGGCCGCGACCAGCGCCAGGCACAGCGCGACGTCGACGGCCGCGGCATCCCCGAAAGCCGATGCCAGAAGCAGCAACACGGCGATGCTGCCGCTGCCGACAAGCTGTACCGCCATCATCCGGTCCGCATCCTTCGGCCCGCGCAGCACCCGCGCCAACCCGCACAACACCGACAGCAGCACGCAGGCGGCCATGACGAGCAGGAACTCAGCCATGTCTTGCTTCCAGCCCCAACGCGTGGGCGAAGCGTGCCTCCTCCGCCGCCATTGCCGGCGCGGGGGGGGAACCGATGTCGAGGCAATGGACCAGTACCGCACCGTCGTCGCCCTGGCCCGCCGGCACGGTGCCGGGCATCGTGCTGGACCAGGCCAGGAAGCTATCCTGGCCAAGCCCGGCCGGAAGGTTACTGCGGAAGGTGGCGAAGCCCGGCCGCAGCGGCAGCGCGGGATGGCAGGCCAGCCGCGCCACCTGCCAGCCGGCCAGCGCCGACTGCACGCAGAAGCGCGGTAGCAATGCCAACAGCGCCAGCGGCCGCGGCCGCGCCGGCTGGGGTGGCAGCAGGCGCAGGCTGGCGATGGTGGCCGCCATCACGGCGGGAACGCCCACCAGCAGATGCACCGTGCCGAAGCCGCCGACGACGACCCACAGCCCCATCAGCGCCACGGCGCGGCCGATGGCGGCGCGCCAGGCCAGCGGCGCAGCCGGCGGTGCCATCAGCCCGGCCCGGCCACGGCCTTGCCGGTCCGGCCAGCCGCCGGCGCGGCGCCGGGCGGACGGCCGCCGAAGACCGTGACGTAGACCGTCGGCAGGAACACCAGCGTCAGCGCCGTCGCCACCAGCAGGCCGCCCATGATGGCGAAGGCCATCGGGCCCCAGAACACCGTGGGGGCGATCGGGATCATGCCCAGCACGGTCGAGATCGCCGTCAGCATCATCGGCCGGATGCGGGAGCTGCTGGCGGCCACGACGGCATCCCAGACATCCATCCCCTCCGCCCGGTCGGCCTCGATCTGCACAATGAGGATGACGGCGTTCTTCGCAATCATGCCCAGCAGCGCCAGGATGCCGAGGATGGCGACGAAGCCCAGCGGCTGGCGGAACAGCAGCAGCGCCGCCACCACGCCGATCAGCCCCAGCGGCAGCACGCCCACCACCAGCGCCAGCCGGCGGAAGCTCTGCAACTGGAACATCAGCACGGTCAGCATGATCAGCAGCATCGCCGGCACGACCGCAGCCACCGAGGCCTGCGATTCCGCGCTCTCCTCGGCAATGCCGCCGACCTCGATCGTGTAGTCCGGCGGCAGGGTGGCGGTCAGGGCCGCGATGCCGGGCTGCAACTCCGCTACTACGGCGGCGGGCAGCACGCCGGGCACCACGTCGGCCAGCACCGTCAGCGTCGGCACCCGGTCCCGCCGCCAGATCAGCGGGTATTCCTGTTCATAGTCCACCGTCGCCAACTGGCTGAGCGCCACGGTGCGGCCATTGGGCAGCGGCACCTGCAAGGAGCGCACGGTGGAGAGCGAGATGCGCTGGTCCGGGGTCGCGCGGGCGACGACGTTGATCAGGTAGATGTCGTCCCGCACCTGCGTCACCGGAATGCCGCTGACCGCCGCGTTCAGCACCGTGGCCACCGCCTGGGAAGACAGCCCAAGTTGCCGCGCCTGATCCTGGTCGACACGGATGCGCACCTGCCGCGCCGGCTCCATCCAGTCGAAGTTCAGGTGCCGGGCGCCGGCGCTGGTCGAGACCGTCTGCGCCAGCCGAAGCGCAATCTGCCGCACCTGCTCGATATCCGGGCCGCTGACGCGGTACTGCAACGGCCAGCCGACCGGCGGACCCAACTCCAGCGGATAGACGCGGGAGACGGCGCTGGGGAAATCCTCCGCCAGCAGTTTCTCCAGCTTCACCTGCAGGCGGTCCCGCGCCGGCAGGTCGCGTGCGATCAGCACTGTCTGGGTAAAGAACGGGTTGGCCAGCTGCACGTTCAGCGGCAGGTAGAAGCGGATGGCGCCGCGGCCGACATAGGTGCTCCAGCGCTCGATATCCGCTTCCTGTGCCAGGATCTTGTCGAAGCGCTCGGCCAGCGCCTCGCTGGCGTGGATGGAAGCGCCCTGCGGCAGCGTCAGGTCCACCACCAGCTCATGCCGGTCGGAAGCCGGGAAGAACTGCTGCGGCACGAAGCGGACGGCGAGGACGGAGAGCACGAAGGCCGCGATGGTGACGGCGATGGTGATCCACCGCGCGCGCATCGCCGCCAGCAGCAGCCGCGTGTAGACGCGCAGCACGATGCCCGGCTTCTCCACTTCTCCGGCGGGGCGCGGCTTCGGCGCCTTCAGGATGCTCATGCCGATGACCGGCGCGAAGAGCACCGCGACGAACCAGGAGACGATGAGCGAGATGGCCACCACGGCGAAGATGGAGAAGGTGTACTCCCCCGCACCACTCTTGGCGAAGCCGATCGGCACGAAGCCGGCGATGGTGACCAGCGTGCCCGTCAGCATCGGCGCGGCGAGGGAGCGATAGGCGAAGGTCGCCGCTTCCTGCTTGGTATCGCCGGCGCCGAGGCGGCGGATCATCGCATCCACCGTGGTCATCGCGTCATCCACCAGCAGCGTCAGCGCGATGATCAGCGCGCCAAGCGAGATGCGCTGCAAATCGATGCCCGCCGCCGACATGATCGGGAAGACGATGGCCAGCGTCAGCGGGATGGAGAGCGCGACGACGGAGCCCGGCCGCACGCCCAGGCTGACGAAGCTGGCCACCAGGATGATCAGGATGGCCTGCCACAGCGATGTCATGAAGTCGCTGATGGCGCCGTCCACCGTCGCCGCCTGGTCCGCGACCAGGGTGGGCTCGATGCCCAGCGGCAGGCCGGCGGTGATGCGCGCCATCTCCGCCTTCACGTTGCGGCCCAGCGCCAGGATGTCCCCGGCATCGCGCATGGCGATGGCCAGGCCGATGGCGGGCCGGCCGTTGACTCGGAACATCGGCTGCGGCGGATCGGAATAGACGCGGCGCACATCGGCGATGTCGCTTAGCCGGATGATGCGGTCCCCGATGGCGAAGTTGACCGCCAGCAGGTCTTGCTCCGACGTGAAGGCGCCGGAGACGCGCAGCGACAGCCGCTCCTCATCCGTCTGCACGATGCCGGCGGAACGGACGGCGTTCTGCGCCTGCAGGCTGGCGATCAGCGCGCCATAGTTGAGGCCGAGACCGGCCATGCGTTCGGTCGAGAACTCGATGACGATCTGCTCGTCCTGCGCACCGAGGATCTCGATCTTGGAAACGTCCGGCACCCGCAGCAGGCGGGAGCGCGCTGCCTCCACCTGGTCGCGCAGATCGCGATGGGTGAAGCCATCGGCGGTGAAGCCGTAGATGATGCCGAAGGTCGCGCCGAAATCGTCGTTGAAGCCGGGGCCGACGATGCCGGTGGGCAGGGTGGAGCGCATATCGGCCACCCGCTTGCGCACCTCGTACCACATGTCGGGCACGATGGCAGGCGGGGTGGAACCCTTCAGGTTGACGAAGATGGTGGTGACGCCAGGGCTGGTGAAGCTGCGCAGGCTGTCGACATTCGGCGTTTCCTGCAGCGTGCGCTCCAGCCGCTCGGTCACCTGCAACAGCGTCTCGTCCAGCGTCGCGCCCGGCCAGGCGGCCTGCACCACCATGCTGCGGAAGGTGAAGGCCGGGTCCTCGTTGCGGCCCAGCGTCAGGAACGCGATCGCGCCGGCGAGCACCGCTGCCAGCATGAAATACAGGATGAGCGACCGCCGGCGGATCGACCAGTCGGACAGGTTCGGCCCGATCATGGCGTGGCGCCGAGCAGGCGGACCTTTTGCCCCGGCCGCAAGGCCTGGACCCCGGCGGTCACCACGATGTCACCCGTGTTCAGTCCCTGCCCGATCAGCACCCGGCCCGGATCGAAGCGCACCACCTCCACCGGGCGGAGCGAGACCGTCTGCGTCGCCGCATCGACGATCCACACCGCCGGCTCCCGCTCGCCGCGGGTCAGCGCCGTGGCCGGCACCTCGATCCCCGGGCCGCCATGCACCCAAAGCCGCCCGGTGACGGTGGAACCCAGCCGCATCGCCGGCGGCGGGTCGATCAGCCCGACCCGGACCTGGAAGGTGCCGGTCACGGCATCCGCCTGCGGCGCCACCTCCCGCACCCTTCCCTGAGCGACGACACCCGGCTCCATGGTCAACGAGACCTCGATGCGCGGCTCCGCCGGCGCCAGGTCCTTGATCTGCGCCGGCACGTCGAAGACCGCATCGCGGCCCTCCTGGCGGGCGACCTGCACCACCATGCGGCCCGCCTGCACCACCTCGCCGGGCTCGACGCCGCGTGCGGTGATGACGCCCGGCGCATCGGCACGCAATTCGGTATAGCCCAGGCGCAACTGGGCGTTGCTCAGCTGCGCCTGCTTGGAATCGGCCTGGGATTCGGCGGTGCGCAGCGTGCGCGTCGCCTCGTCGTAGCGGACGCGGGTGGTGAAGCCGCTGCGCAGCAAATCCCGCTGGCGGCCGTAATTGTTGCGCGCTTCCACCAGCGCGCTCTGCGCCGCGACGACGGCGGCGCGGGCGGCGCGCACGCCGTTCTCCTCGTTTTCGCGGTCCAGCCGCGCGATGAGCTGGTCGGCCACCACCCGGTCACCGACATTCACCGCGCGCTCCACCACCCGGCCATCGATGCGGAAGGCCAGGTTCACCTGGGTCTCGGCCTGCACGGTGCCGGAAAGCGCGATGATGTCGCCCGTCGGCCGCTCTTCCACCGTCACCACGCGCACCGGCCGCGCCTCGGGCGCTGCTGGCGGCGGCGCGCCATCGCAGCCCGCCAGCAACAGCATCGAGAAGCCAGCAGCCAGGGCCAGGCGGGAAGGCGTGGCGGCAAATCGCCGGTGATCCATCATTCGGTTCCCATCAAGGCCCATGACGCACTCCAGGAGGCTGCAGGCGGACGACGATCAGTCTAAAGATGCATGCGGAGCTGTTGCCCAGCGCCTGGCCGCGCCTCTTCCACGACGCCGCGTGGGCACAGCCGGCACAGCGATCCAGCCGGCACAGGCCGGTGGCCACCGCGCATTCCCCCCCTGCTTCCACGCCAGGCGTTCCAACGGGTCGACCCGGCGGGCACCTTGCGGAAGCGCCGTATTATCCCGCTGCGCAACATCGCTCGGCCATCTGCGGAACGTCCCATCATTGTGCGCTGCGTCCCAAACCGGGCGTCAGATCAGCAGGTGGCGTAGCACCCCGCCGATATCGTCCTCACGCCGCCTCCCGGCGCGGGCACCGATCGTGTGCGCCACGCGCCCGCACAGCCCGGCGGCCCGCACATCGCTGGGCCGGCAGCCGAACTCCGCCCGGAAGGCCCGCCCGAAGGTGGAGGCATCGGAAAAGCCGAATTCCTCGGCGATCGAGGCGATGGACTGGCGCTTCTGCGGGTCCGACAACGCCGCATGGATCTCCGCCAGACGCTGGGACTGGATGTAGCGGGCAACGCCGCCGCTCGCCTCGAACAGCCTGTACAGATGGGAGCGGGAGATGCCCGCCAGCCGGCACAGCTTCTTCGGCCCCAGTGTCGGCGATTTCAGGTGGGCATCGATGATCTGCCGGATGCGGTCCAGCCGCATATCGTCCATCTTTGCCACTGGGTGCGCGGACGCGCCGCCGCGATGGCCGATACAGGCAGCGATCATGGCATGGGTGGCTTCCTGCACCGCGGCCGCATCCACCTCGCTCATCGAAGGCAGGCGGCGCTCCAGCGAGAGCAGGTAGTCGCGGAACAGGACGGAGAGCGGCGTCTCGATCGGTGCGTTGTTCGTACTGTCCAGCGCGGGCGCCAGTTCACGCAGTACATCGCGTGGGACGAACAGGGTCAGCCATTCGCAATCCGTCCGCTCGCCTTCGAAGGCCTCGGCAAGAGAAACATGGAACAACTGGCCTGGCAGCACCGTGAAGGCGGTGTCGCCGCTGCGGTGCCGCATGGAACCCTTCAGCAGGAAGCCGATCACCCAATGGTCGGCATCGTTCCGCCACGCCTGGCCGCGCGTGCGGGGGGTCCCGCTGGCCGGGATGACGACGTGGCTCAGCGCCATGCGGCCGATGGTCCAGAGCACATTTGTCGCCTGGAAGCCTTGCAGGGTATCCCGCACGCCCCTCAGCCCCAGCACCGCGCTTCCGCGATCATGCCAGAGTTGGAATGGCTCCCCCACTGGCGCCGCCCTGACCGGGAAGCGCTGCGGGCCTACTGAGCCGGGCTTTTCCGCGCCGCCCTGGACCGCGTGGCTCGACCTCTCCGAGTTCGCCATGCTGCACCTATAATGGCTGCGTTATAGCTTGTCCTACCATCCGTCGCTGGCCGGGTTTCATCAAGGAGGAAGGCTCGGATGCGTTCCGTATCCGGCACAAAGGTTCGCGAGGCGAAATTGGGACTGGGCGCCCATCATCGGGACGCAGCGCATATCTCCCCCCGTGCCGGCCCTCGCTATCTTAACCACAGCGAGGCGCTCGTTTCGATTGCAATCTGTTGCCGGGGCCGAATGCGCGGTCCGGACATCGCGAAGCGCAGCCCCTGACCACCGGCATCGTCCAACGCCGGCCAGACCTGAACCTCCAACCAGCGACTGCCGAAGGAGGCACCGAATGTTCAATCGCCTGCATGCGGACGAAGCGCTCGGACCGGCCGAGATCTCCACCGGTCACCTGCCTTCCGCCGAGATGGTGACGTCGCTGGTGCGGGAAGCGCATGAACGCTACCGCACGGTGACGGACGGCAAGGTGGCCGACTACATCCCCGCGCTGGCCGCAGTGCCGGCGGATCTGTTCGGCCTTTGCGTCGTCAGCGTCGGTGGCCATGTCTTCTCGGCGGGCGACATCACGCGGGAATTCTCCATCCAGAGCATTTCCAAGCCCTTCGTCTTCGCCCTGGTCTGCCAGGCGCTGGGCGGCGGGCAGGCGCGGCAGAAGGTCGGCGTCAACAACACCGGCCTGCCCTTCAACTCGGTCATGGCGATCGAGCTGAACCAGGATCGCACCATGAACCCGATGGTGAATGCCGGTGCCATCGCCACCACCAGCCTGGCGCCGGGCGATACGCCGGATGCGCAGTGGCGCTTCATCCATGAAGGCCTCTCCCGCTTCGCCGGGCGGGAGCTGACCATGGACCGGGAGGTCTATGAGTCCGAGGCCGCGACCAACCAGCGCAACCAGGGCATCGCCCGCCTGCTGCAGAGCTACGGGCGTATGTACAGCGATCCGCTGGAAGCGACCGACGTCTATACGAAGCAGTGCTCGCTCAACATCACCGTCAAAGACCTGGCGGTGATGGGCGCGACGCTGGCCGATGGCGGCGTCAACCCGATCACCAGGGAACGCGTGGTCGATGCCGATCGCTGCAAGCGCGTCCTCGCCGTGCTGGCCACTGCCGGACTGTACGAACAGTCGGGCGACTGGCTGTACGAGGTCGGCCTGCCGGGCAAGAGCGGTGTCAGCGGCGGGCTGGTGACCATCTCGCCCGGCAAGGGCGGCCTCGGCACCTTTGCGCCGCCGCTGGATACCGCCGGCAACAGCGTGCGCGGCCAGCTGGCGACCAAGTTCCTCTCCGAGCGCCTCGGCCTCAACCTGTTCGCCTCGAAGCCCGAGGCCGAGGCAGCCGGCGCCGCATGACCCCACACCAGACACGCAACCAGAAAGAGAGCCGGTCATGACAACCACGGCCATTCCCTCCCTGGCGGAGGAACAGGCTGGCTGGGCGCCGATGATCGCCATCGCGCTCGGCCAGGCCCTCATGTCGTTCAACGTCGCCTCGCTGCCGGTAGCGCTGAGCGGCATGGTCGCCAGCTTCAACGTGCCGCCGACCACGGTCGCGACCGGCATCGTCATGTACTCGCTGGCGGTCGCCGGCCTGGTCATGCTTGGCGCCAAGCTGACCCAGCGCTTCGGCGCGCTGCGGGTGTTCCGCGTCGTCGTCGCCGTCTTCGGCGTCGCGCAGGTGCTGATGACCTTCAGCCCCACCGCCACCACCATGCTGGTCGCCCAGGGCCTCAGCGGCGCGGCGGGCGCGGCGCTGGTGCCCTCTCTGGTGGCGCTGATCGCGCATAACTACAGCGGCAAGCAGCAGGCCACGGCGCTCGGCGCGCTCGGCTCGGCGCGTGCGGCGGCGGGCGTGCTCGCCTTCCTCATCGGTGGCGTGCTCGGCACCTTCATCGGCTGGCGCCCCGCCTTCGGCATCCTGATCGTGATGTCCGGCGTGGTGTTCTTCCTCAGCTTCCGCCTGAAGCCGGATGCCGGCCGCCCGGATGTGCAGATCGACATCGTCGGCGTGGTGCTGGCGGCGCTCGCCATCATCATGATCAGCTTCGGCTTCAACAACCTGAACCGCTGGGGCCTCGGCATCGCCACGCCGGGGGCGCCGTTCAACCTGTTCGGCCTCTCCCCCGCCCCGGTGATGATCGTCCTCGGCATCGTCATCATGCAGGCCTTCCTGATGTGGACGCGCAAGCGCCAGGAAGCCGGCAAGACCCCGTTGCTGGACCTGCGCGTCATCGACTCGCCGTATGAGCGCGCGGCTGTCTACGCCATGTTTACCGTGGTGGCGCTGGAAGCGGCGCTGAACTTCTCCGTGCCGCTCTACATCCAGATCGTGCAGGGCCGCACGCCGCTGGCCAGCGCCATCGCGATGATGCCGTTCAACCTGTCCGTGTTCTTCTCGGCCATGCTGATCGTCCGCTTCTACGACAAGCTCTCCCCGCGCATGATCGGCCGCATCGGTTTCAGCCTGTGCACCATCGCGCTGATCTGGCTGTCCTGGGTGGTCCGCAATGACTGGAGCGAGATCCCGGTCCTGTTCGGCCTCGTCGTCTTCGGCATCGGCCAGGGCTCGCTGGTCACGCTGCTGTTCAACGTGCTGGTCACCGCTTCGCCAAAGGAACTGGCGGGCGACGTCGGCTCGCTGCGCGGCACCACCGGCAACCTGGCCGCCGCCGTCGGCACCGCGGTCTCCGGCGCGCTGCTGGTTGGCCTGCTGAGCGCCGGAATCTTCAGCAGCCTCGCCTCCAACCCGGTCATCCCGGCCTATGTCCAGAACCAGGTGAACCTGGACAGCGTCAACTTCGTCAGCAACGACCGCCTGTACGCCGCCCTGCAGCAGACCACGGCGACGCCGGCACAGGTGGACGAGGCGATGCGCATCAACACCGAGGCCCGACTGCGCGCGCTGAAGATCGGCCTGCTGATCATGGCCGGGCTGGCGCTGGTGGCCATCCTGCCCGCCAGCCGCCTGCCGGGCTACAAGCCGGGTGAACTGCCCGATCCGTCACCGGTCCCGGGCACGGCAGCACCGAGGACGACATGACCAAGCCACGCCTCCTGTTCCTCTCGCTCGGCGGGACCATCACCATGGTCCAGGGCACGGGGAGCGGTATCACGCCACAGCTGGGGGCGGCCGAACTGGTCGCCTCCGTCCCCGCCCTGGCGGGGGTGGCGGAGATCGAGATGGAATCGCCCTTCCGCCTCGCCAGCCCATCGCTCGACCCGGCCAACCTCGTCGAGGTCGCGCGGCGGATCGAGGCCGGCTTCGCCGCCGGCTGCGACGGGGCGGTGGTGATCCAGGGCACCGACACCATCGAGGAATCCGCCTTCCTGCTGGATCTGCTGATCGGCGGCGACAAGCCGGTGGTGGTGACGGGCGCGATGCGCGGCGCCGACGCACCGGGCGCCGACGGCCCGGCTAACCTGCTGGCGGCGGCGCAGGTCGCGGCCTCCGCCGCCGCGCGCGGGCTGGGCACGCTGGTGGTGTTGAACGACACCATCCACGCCGCCCGCTGGGTGCAGAAGGCGCATACCGCGCTGCCCTCTGCCTTCGCCTCCCCCATGGCCGGGCCGATCGGCGTGGTGGCGGAAGGCCACGCGCGGATCTTCACCCGGCTCGCGCGCATGCCCACGCTCTCCGCTGCCGGAGGTGCCCCAGCGCCCGTCGCGCTGCTGACCTGGACGATGGGCGAGGATGGCCGCCTGCTGCCCGCACTGCCTGGCCTCGGCTATGCCGGGCTGGTGGTCGCCGGCATGGGTGCCGGCCACGTGCCGGCCGGCGTGGCGCCGCTGTTGGGCGAGCTCGCCACGCAGATGCCGGTGGTGCTGGCCAGCCGTTGCACGACGGGCCCGGTCTTCACCGCCACCTACGGCTATCCGGGTGCCGAGATCGACCTGATCGGGCGCGGCCTGATCCCCGCCGGCACGCTGAACCCGCTGAAGGCCCGGCTGCTGCTCGGCCTGCATCTGCGCGGCGCGCCGGGCCACGCGGGCCTGGTGGAAGCCTTTTCCGCCTATCACTGACAACCGGCGGCAGCGCCCCAGGCGACGCCGCCCCGAAAGGAACCACCATGTCCGACCTTCTGGTCATTTCCTTCCCCACCGAGGCCCAGGCCGAGGACGTGCGGAAGACACTGCTGGGCATGCAGAAGGAATACCTGATCGAGCTCGGCGACGCCGTGGTCGCCGTCAAGCAGCCCGATGGGCATGTGAAACTGAACCAATTGCTGCAGCCGGTTGCCGCCGGCGCTGTCTCCGGTGCGCTTTGGGGCACGCTGATCGGCATGCTGGTGCTGATGCCGTTTGCCGGCGCCGCACTCGGCGCGGCATCCGGCGCCCTGCGCGGCAAGCTACTCGATGTCGGCATCGAGGATGATTTCATGAAGGAAGCCGCCGCGTCGCTGCATTCGGGCAACGCGGCCCTGTTTCTGCTCATCCGCAAGATGACGACGGACAAGGTGGTCGCCGAGTTGCGCGGCAGCGGCGGCACCATCCTCCGCAGTTCCTTCGACGAGACGAAGGAAGCCACGCTGCGGGACGCGCTGGCCGATGTGGAAGCGGCGCGCCCCGCGCTGGCCTGAGCATCTTCGCGCGGCATAGCGAAGGCCCGGGAAGGAATTCCCCGGACCCCTCCTTTTCTTTCTGCAGTGTTGGTTGGGGCTGGCTGAGATGTGGCCGCCCTGATGCGCCGCAGGCTCATGCCTCCAGCGAACGATCCCACCAGCCCTGAAGCCAAACTCCCAAAAAGAAGATGGGGGTCCGGGGGAGTTCCTTCCCCCGGCCTTCCTTCCATCAATCGCGCCCCACAAAAACGGCTTAGCTCCACCCAGACATCATGACAGCCATGTCATCCGCCAGGCCGATACCCGACATCACCAATGCGACGTTCCCCTCAGGCATGAAGAGGCCCATATCGGCTGCAACGGCGAGCGACACTCGCCACCCGATATGATGTAAGCACCTGAGGATAAACGATTATGAACGCCATTCGCACGCTGCTCTCCGCCCTTGTCATCGCCGGCGCCGCCGGTGCCGCCCAGGCGCAGGAGCCCTTCGAAGTCACCGGCCAGGGTGAGAACTTCGCCGTGGAGTACGCGCCAGGTTACACCGGCAACATCGTCGGCGGTGGTGAGGTCGTCCGGACGACGACCGGCAAGAACCCCCGCGTGGTCTATGCCGACCCCAACGTTTCGCAGAGTGCCGGCATCCCCAGCTTCACCGGCGGCAGCCAGGGCAACGTGGTCTACACCGCCCCGGCCGCGACCCCGTCCCTCATGGCGGGCAGCAGCAACCAGGGCTGAACTGCCCCGCCTACCGCAGACCCGATGCGTTCGTGACGCGCCGCCGGCTCAACCGGCGGCGTTCGCGTGTTCGGCCGCCTGCCGATGCGCCGCCGCCGGGTGCGGCGGCGCCAGCAACGGGCCGGCGCCGAACAGCTTCTCCCGATAGGTGCCCGGGGCGTAGGCGCGCTTGTACACGCCACGTTCCTGCAGGATCGGCACTACCAGATCGATCACATCCTCCAGGCATTCTGGTGCCACGGTGCGGGAAAGGTTGAAGCCGTCGACATCGGCATCCCGCACCCAGCCCATCAGTGCATCCGCCACCTGCTCGGCGGAGCCGACGATCGGCGGCTGCCGGCTGCCCAGCACGAACTGATCGATCAGCTTACGCTTGGTCCAAGTCGGCCCGGCCTGCCGGGCCATGGCATCCACGTTGGACTGGATGGCCTGGGTGGGGCCGGCCTGCACCGGCTCATCCATGCCGTAGCGGGCGAAGTCGATGCCCAGGGAAGCCGAGGCATGCGCCAGCGCACCCTCCACGCTGGCATGGCGGCGGTAATCCTCCAGCTTGTCGCGCGCCTCCGCCTCGGTGCGGCCCACCACAAGCGTGGCGCCAACCATGATGCAGAGCGGCCGCGCCGCCGCCTGCCGCCGCAAATCAGCCACTAGGGCGGCGACGCCCGGCTTGGGGCCGCCATTGACGAAGACGCATTCGGCGTGGCGCGCGGCAAAGCGCCGCCCGCGGTCCGACGCCCCGGCCTGGAACAGCACCGGCGTCCGCTGCGGCGAGGGCTCGACCAGATGGATGGCGTCCAGCCGGTATTGCGGCCCCTCATGCCGCACCCGGCGGATACGGGCGGGGTCGGCATAAGCACCCATGGTGGCGCCGGCGGCACGTGCATCGGCGGCCCAGCTTCCCTCCCACAGCGCGTAGACCAGTTCCATGTACTCGTCCGCCAGGTCGTAGCGGTCGTCATGCGCCATCTGCGCCGACAGGCCCATGGCGCGCGCCGCACTGTCCAGATACCCGGTGACGATGTTCCAGCCAGCACGCCCGCGGGTCAGGTGGTCCAGCGTCGAGACCCGGCGGGCAAACAGATAGGGCGTCTCGTAGGCCAGGTTGCAGGTGATGCCGAAGCCCAGGTGCTGCGTGGCGGCGGCCATGGCGGGCACCAGCAGCATGGGGTCCAGCAACGGCACCTGCGCGGCTTCGCGGATGGCGGCGTCGGGGCTGTTGCCATAGACGTCGTAGACGCCCAGCACATCGGCCAGGAACAAGCCGTCGAACAAGCCGCGCTCCAGCGTGCGGGCCATGCCGGTCCAGTATTCCAGCGTGTTGTATTGCGTCGCCTGGTCGCGCGGGTGGCGCCACAGACCCTGCTGGATATGCCCGACGCAGGCCATGTCGAAGGCATTGAAGCGGATTTCGCGAAGATTGGTCACAGGTAGCGGCCCCGTTCCAGGATTTCCAACGTGTAGGCTTTGTAGGTCATGCCCAGTTCCTCAGCCCGCGCCAGCCGGCGCAGGGCGATCTCGCGCGGCGGCGTCTTCCAGGCCTTCTTGTGCGCCTTGCGCCAGGTGAAATGGGCCCAGCTCGTCGCGTGTTCCGGTGTGTCCTGCAACGGCGGGCCGCCATTGTGGCCAAGGGCGGGGGGCCGATCCATCATAGGCGGGACTCCTTCACGGCAAGCTGCTAGAACATGGCCACATCCACTATCGTAGAACAATGACTACTATACAAGACGATTCGGCCCTGGATCTCACCCCGCTCCTCGCCACCCGCCTGCGAGTGGAACGGGAGGCACGTGGCTGGTCGATCGCCGACCTCGCCACCCGATCCGGCGTTTCCCGCGCCATGATCAGCAAGGTGGAACGGGGCGAGGCCAGCCCGACGGCGGCGCTGCTGGGCCGGCTGGCGGCCGCCTTCGGCCTGACCCTCTCCACCCTGCTGGCCCGGGCCGAGCACGATGCCACGCGTGGTGGCCGCGTGGCGCGCCAGGCCGAGCAGAAGCTGTGGCGGGACCCGGCCTCCGGTTATCTGCGCCGCGCCGTTACCCCACCCGGCGCGGCGCTGGAGCTGATACAGGTCGAGCTGCCACCGAAGGCGAAGGTGGCCTACCCGGCCGCCACCTATGTGGACTGGGAACACACCATCTGGGTGCTGGAAGGCCATTTGCGCTTCCGCGAGGGTCCCGCCCGCCATGACCTGGACGCTGGTGATTGCCTGGCGCTCGGCCAGCCGCAGGATTGTGCGTTCGAGAACATGACCGATAATCCCTGCATCTATCTCGTTGCCCTCGCGCGTCGGCAGCCGTCGCGATAGCCAGATGGCGCGATCGGTGTAGACTTCGCGCCGAACCTGGAGTTGAACGCGATGGCGCCGCCGAAATCCCTTCCCACGCAGCACATGCCGGATGGAGGGGAGTTCCTGCTGCTGCCGCCAACTCTGCAACCGCATGCCTATGCGAATGTGGACCGCATGTTCGCCACCCGCGCCATCGCCCGCGGCGGCGCCGCCTCCCGCCTGCCCCGCGGTGCCGAGATCTCGCCGCGCTACGAGAGCGATGGCCAACAACGCGGCGTGGAGGACTACTTCCACCGCACCTGCGTCGCCGGCCTGTTGGTGATCAAGCGCGGCGAGGTAGTGCTGGAACGCTACGGGCTGGGCTTGCGGGAGGAGACGCGCTGGTCCTCCATGTCCATGGTCAAGTCGCTGACCTCCACCCTGGTCGGCGCCGCGCTACGCGATGGCAGCATTGGCAGCCTGGAGGACCCGGTCTCCGCCTACGTGCCAGCGGTGCGCGGTTCCGCCTACGATGCAGTCTCCATCCGCCACCTCATCACCATGTCCTCCGGCGTGGCGTGGAGCGAGGACTACACGGACCGGCAATCGCATGTGAACCAGTACAGCCGCTCCCTCGGTGCCCGCGTGCCGGGCGGTGTGCTGGGCCTGCTGCGCGGGCTGCAGGCGGAGCATCCGCCAGGCACGCAGTTCCGCTACAACACCGGCGACACCTACCTGCTCGGCTGCCTGCTGACGGCGGCGACCGGCGAGACCCTGGCCAGCTACATGAGCCGCCGCATCTGGGCAAAGCTGGGCATGGAGTTCGATGCCTACTACACGCTGGAATCCGAAGGTGGACAGGAGATCGGCGGCAGCCGCGCCGGCATGGCGCTGCGCGATTTCGGCCGGTTCGGGCAATTTATCCTCGCCGGCGGCCGCATCGGCGACGATGCCATCCTGCCCGAGAACTGGGTACAGGATGCCGCGCGCCCGGCCTTCACGCTCGACCCATCGCAGAATTCCTATGGTGCGACCGGCTATGGCTATAGCTGGTGGCTGGATGAGAGCGGGGCGATGGTCGCGGTCGGCTTCGCCGGCCAATCGCTGTTCATCCACCCGGCCGAGGACCTGGTCATCGTCACCCTGTCCTGCCAGCCGCAACCGCCTTACGCGGCGGCTTTTGGCATCGACATGAAGGCGGAGCGCAAGGCCTTCCAGCGCGCGGTGGTCGCCGCAGCGCATTGAGGGTGGGCTTCCGGCTCAGGTTGAGGGGGCAGAGCCCCCTCAACCTGAGCCGGCAGGGGATACGATCCCCTGCACCCGCGATTCTTTCAGGTGGTTTCTGACTCAACGGTGGAACAGCATTGCTGAAGGATGCCGTTGCTCGCGTTGCCGTCGCCTGGAGAGCCAACGGCATTGGCAGGAATGCTAACGGACGATGACTAACTCAAAGTGTTCCAAAGCGAGATTATAGTTTGGAACAGGATTTAATAGATTTTAATAATTGCTTTTCATAAACACCATATTCTCGGCGAGAACCAAGAGCATGCTGCGTGATAGCAGGCGAGGGAACCACCGAACGTCGCCTGCTCCCCTCACCCTTCCAAACGGGTTTCCAAAGGCCTCAGGCCTTTGGCAGGGAGAGTTTGAGAGGGGCAGCGCCCCTCTCAAGAGCCACCATCAGGCCGGCGTCAGTCCCCGCCCACGCAGCAGCGCCGCCGTGCTCGGCGCGCGCCCGCGGAAGGCGACGTACAACGCCATCGGGTCCTGCGTATCGCCAGCGCTCAGCAGCGTCTTCAGCCGGGCGGCGGCCGCTGCGTCGAACGGATCGCCAGCCTCCTTGAAGGTCTCGAAGCCATCCGCGTCCAGCACTTCGGACCAGAGGTAGGAGTAGTAGGCCGCCGCGTAACCGCCGCTGGCGAACAGGTGCTGGAAATGCGCCGGGCGATGCCGGATGCCGATTTCCGCCGGCATGCCGATCTCGTCCAGGAATGCCGTCTCGAAGGCCGCGATGTCGATGGTTTCCGGCGCGGGATGACGGTGCAGCGCCAGGTCGATCAGGGCGGAGGCCGCGTACTCCACCGTGGCGAAGCCCTGGTTGAAGGTGCGGGCTTCCAGCAGCCGTTCCACCAGCGCGGCCGGAACCGCCTCGCCGGTCTCGTGATGCAGGGCGTAGCGGTGCAGCGTCTCCGGCAACGCGACCCAGTGTTCGTAGATCTGCGAGGGCAGCTCGACGAAGTCGCGCCGGACCGAGGTGCCGGACTGGGATGGGTAGCGCACCCGGCTGAGCAGCCCGTGCAGGGCGTGGCCGAACTCGTGGAACAACGTCTCCGCATCGTCGAAGCTCAGCAGCGTCGGTGCCGAGCGGGCGAAGTTGTTGTTGTTGACGATGATGGGGGAGACGGCTTCGTCCAGCGCCTCCTGGTCCCGGTAGCTGCTCATCCAGGCGCCGGAGCGCTTGTCCGCGCGGGCGTAGTTGTCGGCCAGGAAGATGCCGAGATGGCCTTCCGCGTCGCGGACTTCGTAGCCCCGCACATCCGCGTTGTAGACCGGCAGGTCCGGCAACGGGGTGAAGCTGAGGCCGAAGAGGCGACCGGCGGTATCGAAGGCCGCGCGCTGGATGTTCTCCAGTTGGAAGTAGGACTTCAGCTCGGCCTCATCCAGCGCGTAGTCGGCGCGGCGCACTTTCTCGGCGTAGTAGCGCCAGTCCCAGGGGGCCAGGGCGCCGGTGAAGCCCTCGGCGTGGGCCACGGCCAGCAGGCGGTCGCGTTCCTCCGCCGCGCGCCGCTTGGCGGGTTCCCACACCTCGGCCAGCAGCGCCTCGGCGGCGGCCGGGGTTCCGGCCATGCTGTCAGCCAGGCGGAAGGTGGCGAAATCCGGGTAGCCCAGCAGCCGCGCCCGCTCGGCCCGCAGGGCCAGGATCTCCGGGATCAGGGGGCGGTTGTCATGCGCGCCGGCATGGGCGCCGCGCGCGATCCAGGCGGCATAGGCCACCTCCCGCAGGTCCCGGCGGCTGGAGAAG
>Ga0308159_1000631_pt1 | contig 73223 bp, 70 predicted proteins | sample PhyCR1_FD_201040 | JGI IMG/M metagenome (GOLD analysis project Ga0308159, IMG submission 201040) | Phyllosphere microbial communities from UC Gill Tract Community Farm, Albany, California, United States - DLSLC.R1 | ecosystem: Host-associated > Plants > Phyllosphere > Unclassified | place: USA...
AAAATAGCGCTAAGAATTGCTGCTGTTATTAAAAACCAGGAGAGCTATAAAAATAACTTTAATATTGCCGCTTAAAATTTGTTTTTATCATAACAATCATTTCGACCGTAGCGGAGAAATCTATTTACAATTACATCTCATAAATTTCTTCCTGCCCGTATCAGGCGGGTGTTTCGCGATACAGTCGAAATGACAAATTTTATTAAACCTTATTAATCCAATCAACTAAAGCTTTCACTCTAATTTCAGAAGTTAATTCATAACGGTATTCATCATCAATACTGCCCATTTTAGATTCATTATTCCGAAACTTCATTTTGCTCTCTACAAATTCCTTTGCCGAAGCATGAAATTCAGTTGCTCCAGTCTGGTCAATGAGTTGTTGGATATTATTTTCATTTATTCCGGCGCCAGGCATGATTGTGATCTTTCCATTTGCCTTTTTAACCAATTGAGATAATTTCTCTGCACCCAATAGAGCTGATGATGCACCGCCAGAAGTGAGTACCCTTTTAATACCGAGTTCGATCAAATCTTCCAGTGCCTGATACATATCATTGCTCATATCAAATGCCCTGTGGAAAGCCACATCCATCGGACGTGCCAACTCAATTAGTTCAGCACACCTTTCTTTGTCAATTGTACCATCTGCTTTAAGTATTCCTATTACAACACCTTCGCAATTTAATGAATTACAGATTTTTATGTCTTCTTTTATTAACTCAAATTCTGTGTCAGAATATAAAAAATCACCACCCCGCGGACGGATAATCGGCCAAATTTCGATGGACAGGTTTTTCTTGGCTAATGCCAGCTGACCATAACTTGGTGTAGTGCCACCTTCGGCCAGGTTATCGCAAAATTCAGCCCTTTTAGCACCGCCGTTTTGAGCAGCCAATGCCGAAGCGTAAGAATTTGCGCAGACTTCTAAACAAGCCATATTAATAATAACTTTTTCCTTTGATCAATAAATTCTGTTTTTCTGCATTGCAAACCGCATAACTAAAGCCTTGCTGAATGGCATAAGCACCATACTCGCCCTTTTTATTGATGGCTAAAAAGCCCACCTGGATATTTTTTGCGGTTTCTGGTTTCTTTTTAATAATCCGCATAACGGCTTCTTTACAGGCTGCTTCCGGGCTATAACCCTGGCGCATCAGTTCTACTACCAAAAATGATCCCACATTTCTCACCACTTCTTCGCCCACACCGGTAGAGGTTGCGCCACCAATTTCGTTATCTACATACAAACCTGCACCTATAATCGGACTATCACCAATCCGTCCATGCAGTTTATAGGCCATGCCGCTGGTGGTACAGGCACCAGAAATGTTTCCTTTGGCATCAATCGCCAACATCCCGATGGTATCGTGGTTATATTGATTTCCTGGTAATTTTTGTGGGGCTGCTTTTTCGTAAAGTTTATTTTCAATATTCACTACCGGCGCATATTTTGCCGTTTTCAACCATTCTTTCCATGCTTTTTCGCTTGCGGGAGTCAGGAGATTTTCTTTTTTAAAACCCTGCTCTAATGCAAATTGCAAAGCGCCATCGCCAGCCAGCATTACATGGGGCGTTTTTTCCATTACCTTGCGCGCTACCGAAATGGGGTGTTTAATATATTCGAGTGCTAAAACAGCGCCGCAATTGCCTTGTTCATCCATAATGCAGGCATCGAGGGTTACACGGCCATCACGATCGGGCAAACCACCATAACCTACAGATTGATTTTTTTCATCTGCTTCCGGCACCCAAACCCCCTGTTCTACAGCATCCAGGGCACGTCCGCCTGATGATAATACTTTCCAGGCATCTGCATTGGCTGCAATCCCAAAATCCCAGGTAGAAATCACAATCGGGAAATTTGCTGCTTTCGAATCATTTTCAGGGAGCACATTGGCAATGCTGCTTTTATCAATGGCCATCAAACCTGCAGACAAGGCTGACGCTTTTATAAATTTACGGCGGTTAAACATTTGTGTAGTTTGGTTAACTGTTAAGGGTGGTTAATTGTTTGAATTGGTTAACTGGTTAATTGTAAAGGGTGGTTAATAGGTTAACTGGTCAATTGACGAATTGTTAGATTGTTAAATCAATCAATCCTGTCTGGTTATTTGGTTTGAACATTGGTCATTATTCATTAATCGTTTTACTATTGGTCTGAAAGTTGTAATATAATTATTGGTTATTCACTAATCAATCGTAAACCGATCTGCATCCTTTAAAAACGGAAACTGTCTTCTAACTTTAACCAGTTCCTCATAATTGATGCTAAAAGTATATAAATCTTCATCCTCTGGCTTATAATAAACGGTATTTCCGTAAGGATCTAAACACATGGATAATCCGCTATGGTAAATCTGGTTACCATCATGGCCAACACGGTTTACGGCAATCACATAACTCTGGTTTTCGATCGCCCTTGCCGGGATAAGCGCTTTCCAGTGTGCCGAGCGTTTATCAGGCCAGTTGGCAACAAGAAGTAAGATATCATATTCCTGATCTACATTACGCAACCAAACCGGGAAACGAAGGTCGTAACAGATGGCCAGCCTGATTTTCCAGCCCTTAAGTTCTACAATTAATTTGTCTTTTCCCGGACTGAAATGATGGTCTTCATCGCCCATGCCAAATAAATGGCGTTTATCGTAATGCTGGTGTTTGCCATCTGGTTCCATCCAGATTAAACGGTTATAATATTGGTTATTTTCTTTAATAATTAAGCTTCCGGTAACCACACAATTATACAGGTCTGCCATTTTTTGCATCCATTGCATGGTTTTTCCACCCATTTCTTCAGCCAATGCTTCCGAATTCATGCTGAAACCGGTATTGAACATTTCGGGCAGGATAATGATGTCGGTTTTTTCCCGAACACCCATGGATAGCCTCAGCGCAAGATTTAAAAGGTTTTTTTCTATGTTTTCCCAAAAGAGATAAGCTTGAAAGACGGTTACTTTCAGGTTTTCTATTTGAGTGTAAACAGGTGCTTCCATTTTTAATGTTTTAAACTGGTTAAACGTTTTTTAATTTCTCTGCAGCTAAGGCAAGCGTAGAATTTTCTTTGGCAAAGCAGAAGCGAATGATTTTATGATCGGTCGATTTCTGATAAAATGCCGAAACTGGAATGGTAGCCACTCCAAACTCCTTAATTAAGTGCATACTAAAATCGGTGTCTTTTTCATCGCTGATGTCGCTATAGCTTGCACACTGAAAATAAGAACCGTTACATGGCAAAAGTTTAAAACGGCTCCCGGCCAACAAATCCCTGAAATAATCCCGTTTCTGCTGAAAAAAGCTGGCTAATCCGGTATAATTTTTAGGTTGTTTAATGTATTCGGCAATGGCCTGCTGCATGGGACTATTAACGCTGAAAACATTAAATTGGTGTACCTTCCTGAATTCTTTGGTCAGTTTTTCCGGAGCCAGGCAATAACCCAGTTTCCATCCTGTAGCGTGTAAAAGTTTACCGAACGAGGCTACAATGAAACTCCGCTGCCTTAATTCGGGATAAAGCATTACACTCTGGTGTTTTTGTTCATCATAAATTAAATGCTCATAAACCTCATCGCTTAAAATTAAAATGTCGGTGCCACTGATCAGTTTAATCAGCGATTTCATGTCATCTTCAGATAAAATACTCCCGGTAGGATTCTGCGGCGTATTTAAAATGATCATTCTTGTTTTTGCGGTAAACAGCTTTTTAACCATATCCCAATCTATACCGTAACTAGGTGGGGCAAGCTCATAGGTTTTAACCAAACCGCCTAAAAGTTTTACGGTAGGGGCATAGCTATCGTAAGCAGGTTCAAAAATGATCACTTCATCGCCTGCATTAATGATGGCCGCCAATGCGGTAAAAATAGCCTGTGTTCCGCCTGCAGTAACGGTAATTTCTGTTTCAGGATTATATTTTACGTTGTAAAGTTTTTCTACTTTCTCTGCAATGGTTTCCTTTAAAAAAATATTGCCAGGCATTGGCGCATATTGGTTAAAACCATCTTTCATGGCTTTGTTTACCAATTCAACCAGTTTTGGGTCGCAGGCATAATCAGGAAATCCTTGTGATAAATTAATGGCATTGTGTTCTGCCGCAAGTTTGCTCATCACCGAAAAAATGGTGGTACCTACACCAGGAAGTTTAGATTGTATATTCAGCATCGTATAAGCGAAAATAGGAAAAAAAAGCTTAATGCCTAAACAGGATTGCTAAAAGCCAGGCTGAATTGGCCAATATGTTTAACCGAATAAACTAAATTTAACCTAATCTAATTAAACCCTTCCTTGCAGTTCGCGTCAATAAAAATAAATACGGAACCAAATGAACTGCAGATGAGCAGATTTGTATTATTTCAAATATATTTGATCTTATTTAAAATAATTCCAGATAAACTATTTTCTTTGCATTAAAATCTCAAAAACTCCTGAATGAAATTTAAACACTTAGCCGCCATCTTTTTATTGGTGATCACAGCTTCGGCCTTTGTGAGTCCTAAAAAAGCTTTAAGAACATTTGTTTCCAACTATGAAAATGTATTGGGTACATCTTTAGAGTTAAAATTTAAAGCAAGTAATCAGGCAGATGCCGACCTGGCCGAAGAACGTACGCTTAAAGAAATTGATCGTTTAGATGAGATTTTAAGTGCTTACAAACCATCCAGCGAATTTAGCCAATGGATGAAAAACGGTAAACAGACCACTAAAATTTCACCGGAATTATTTGAGGTTTTGCGACAGTTTGAGGATTATAAAAATTTAACTAATGGTGCCCTTGATGCATCAGCAGCCCTTATTGGCAATGTTTGGAAAAAAGCATCGGCTGAACACCGTTTGCCATCTGCCAGCGAGCTGGAAAATGCAGTTAGCCTGGTTAAACAAAAGCATTATGTACTGGACGGGAAAAATAAAACCGTTACTCGCTTAGATGAGGTGCCTTTGGCTTTAAACTCTTTTGCTAAAAGTTATATCATTAATAAAGCTGCTGATAAAGCCATGCAAACACCGGGGATTGAAAACGTGGTGGTGAACATTGGCGGCGATATGGTGGTTAAAGGAAATCAGCCGGAAAATATCGAAATTGCCAATCCAAAGGCCGATACAGAAAATGATGCAGCGTTAAATACAATTAAAGTTTCAAATATGGCGGTTGCCACCAGTGGTAATTACCGCAGGGGCTTTAATGTTAATGGAAAATGGTATTCGCATATTGTTGATCCACGTACAGGAAATCCAGCCTCAGAAATTATCAGCGCTACAGTTATTGCTGCTGATGCCAGTGAAGCGGGCGCACTTGCCACTTCGTTTAATGTATTATCTGTTTCAGAAATTGAAGCGATTACCGCTAACCGAAATGATATTGCTTACCTTTTGGTTACCAAAAATGGCAAAGAGATTAAAAATAAAAATTGGGCGGAGTATGAACTGGTTTCAGCTAAACCAGCAGCTGCAATGGCGAAAGTTAACAAGGCAGATAAACTCTGGAATACGAAATATGAACTGATTGTGAATTTAGAGCTTGCCAATATCGAATCGACCGATGGAAAACGTGTTCGCCGTCCGTTTGTGGCCGTATGGGTAGAAGATGCTGCAAAAACACCGGTACGTAACCTGGCCATCTGGTATAACAAACCACGCTGGTTACCAGATTTAAAATCGTGGAATCGTGTAAACGGTGATGAATTTAGAAAAGGAGCTGAAGGAAAATTAAGTTCAACCAGTTCGGCTACACGTGGTCCTGGTAAATACAGTTTATCGTGGGATGGAAAAGATGATAGCGGCAAATTAGTAAAAGCCGGAACATATACTGTTTATATTGAAGTAGCCCGCGAGCATGGCACCTATCAGGTGATTTCGAAAGAAATGAAATTTACCGGTTCCGCACAAAAAGTAGAATTAACCCCAAATACAGAATTAGCATCAGCATCCCTTGACTACAGAAAAATCGCAAAATAATACTATCGCTGCACCTGGCGGACTGGGAAAAAAGCCGGTAAAAAAGGATAGTGGAAAAGGCAAGGGGAAGAAACGTTTAGCCGGTTTATCACGCTGGCTGCACATTTACTTATCGATGGTGAGTTTTACTATATTGCTGTTTTTTGCAGTATCAGGATTAACCTTAAATCATGCTGATTGGTTTACCTCGGGAAAAGAAGTGGTGGAGAAAGATTCAGGCTCGGTAGATTTAAAATGGGTAAACCAGGCAGATACCAATAAAATAAACAAACTACAAATTGTTGAATTTTTAAGGAGCAAACACCAGGTTAGAGGCGCATTGAGCGATTTTAGAATGGACGACCGCGAACTGAGCTTAACTTTTAACGGACCTGGTTACCTGGCCGATTCTTTTATCGACCGCGAAACAGGTAAATATGAATTAACTACCACCAGGTTTGGTGCAGTGGCCGTAATTAACGATTTGCATAAAGGCAGGGATTCGGGTAAGGCTTGGTCCTGGATTATCGATATCTCAGCCGTACTCATGACTTTGGTATCCATCTCTGGCATTATTCTGATCTGTTTTATCAAAAAGAAAAGGTTAAGCGGCTTCATCATCGCTGCAGTTGGAACAATAATCTGTTATCTGATTTATAAATTATTTGTCCCTTAATTAAGCTATGCTTTGTAAAACTGAACCGGTTTCTTTTACGGTTAGCGTATGGTTTACACCGCATTTTAAAGCAAAATTATTGCGCTGGTGCCCAACAGGAAAATCGAAAGCGACAGGATAGCCATATTCCTTTATTTTTTCTAAAACGATTTCATAAATGGTTTTGCCAAACTCTTCTCCGGCATCATCAGGCTTAACTTTAAAACCACCAACAATTAAACCTTTCAGGTTTTTTAGTTTTCCGCTGCGTTTTAAATTCCACAGCATCCGGTCTATACTATAAAGGTATTCGCCGGTATCTTCTATAAAAAGTATTTTGTCTTTCGTGTTTAAATCAGAATCACTTCCTGCCAAGGTTTCAATGATACTCAGGTTGCCGCCTACCAAAATACCATCAACTTTTCCTAACCGGTTGTTACTATTGGCAGGAGCGGTGTAACCCATTTGTTCGCCAATTAATGCATTTTTGATGGAAAGAATGGTTTCAATCTGTATAGGTTCGGCTTTGCCCCAATCATCAGGAAAGCTATTGCACATTTTAGAATGGATGGAGGCAATGCCATAGTTTTTAGCCAGGTGGCAATGTAAAACGGTAATATCACTAAAACCTATAATCCACTTTGGATTTTTTTTGAAAGAAGAAAAATCAAGCTGATCGATAATCCGCACCAGGCCATATCCGCCACGGGCGCACATAATGGCTTTTATATTGGGATCATCAAGCATGCGCTGCAAGTCTGCCAACCTTTCAGCATCCGTTCCGCCGTAAGTAAAATCGCGTTTGCCAATGGTATCGCCGGTTTTTATGGTAAAGCCCCAGCTTTGCATCTGTAAGACTGAGGGTTGAATCTGCTCCGGTGTAATGTAGCCCGCCGGACTGGTTATTCCAATCGTATCGCCCGGTTTTAAGTAAGGTGGGGTTTTAAAAGATGAACTTTCATTTTCGACAGTATTTGCTAATGTTTTAAAAGCCGGAAATACGGTTGCAGCTGCAATAAATGAAGAAAGGAAATGTTTTCGGTTCATCTAAAATAGGAATGTAAATGTTGATGTAGCGAATATAGGATTTAAAATATTGGCATAAAAGAAAAGGGATTTATATCCATAAATCCCTTTTTTAAACCAAACAAATTAATCTGTAAAAGATTAGTATAATGTGAATTATATAAATAACCACGTTTGAAATAAAATGTTTTGAGATTTTAGAAAAAAATATTTAGTCATGCTTATAGATGATTTATGGTATAAAAATCAATATGAATAGCCGCAATCAATTCATAAGTAAATTTTTTCTAGTTATCGTCATTTCGAGCGGAGTGCAACGCAGTCGGGAAATCTGCCAGGGTAGATCCACTAACCCTCCTAAATAGCCCTGATGGAAACGGAAATACTTTTTGGTATCGTTATATTGTATTGTAGCAAGCTGCCCAAAAAGATTGCAGTGTACAGCAGGACCAACCCTTTACGATAAGCACTGAAACTGCGCTTCTTAATATTTAAAAAAGATAAGGATGTCTTAAATAGAGATCTTAAAAAATTATTTAAAAGTTAAAGGCTATCCCTCGCGGATAGCCTTTGCTAACAACAAAACAAATATAAGATAACCAAATCTTACCTGATTGAGCAGAATCAGGTAAAGTGCTATGAGATACACTTTGTGGCCTAGTAATGGATTCGAACCATTGTAAAGAGTTTATGAAACCCCCAACCTTCCAATCGGTCAACTGGCCTTATTTTATAACTGTTTTAATGCCAAATAATCCCTCAATTCTAAAATTTGTTCTTTAATTAAACTATCTTCATCCTTTAAATATTCCTGCTTATTTTCTTCCGTTTTTACTGGATAGGTAAGGGCCTGAAATTCATCTATAGTGGGATATTGAAAATAGATTGACATAATTTTAGCGTTTAATTGTTCAACATCGTTTTCTTTATGATTAATGTTGAGCAAATATATAAATAAGTATATAATATCTATGGATTTAGTAGTATTTATTTTAAATAATATTATAAATAATTCATTATCAGTTTATTATTTTTTATTCTGTTTGTAATAGTAGCTTCTTTTAATAGATTTTCTACCTCAAATATTAACCTTAATGTTTAACAGCCGTTTTAATTTACGAGCTTAGGCTTAACCGCTTTAAATTCAATTTCAGAAAAGCTAATTATTTTAAGGATATTTGCAGTTCAATCATTAAAATAGTAATTGTGTCTTTAGATAAATTAAAACTTAGCAAACCACTTGTAGCGGCTATGACAGACGCCGGATTTTTAACTCCAAAAGAAATCCAGGCCAAAACCATGTCGCGTATTTTAGGTGGACAAGATGTTATAGCGGTGGGGCCGGAGGGTTCGGGAAAAACAACAACCTATGTTTTAGCAACTTTAATGAAATTAAAGTATGCCTTTGAAGAAGCACCAAGAGCTTTAATTTTAGTGCCTGATGCGGAACATGTAGATCATGTGCTGGAACAGTTCAAATTGCTTAACCGTAACGGTACCTTCAGGATTTTGGGAATTGATAGCCGTGGTGCCGTTGATACGCAGATGAACGAAATTACCGATGGTTGCGACATTATTGTTGCAGTACCCGATCGTGCACGTGCATTATACTTAAAACTGGCGCTAAATACCAATAAAATCCAGTTGTTTATTGTAGATAATGCAGAGCTGATTGTTAAAAAAGGCTTGCAGTTGCCTGTTGTTGAGCTGGCCAATAGTGCCTATAAATCGCAGCACGTGGTATTTACGGAGGTAATGCACGAAAAATTAAACCACATGATTTCGCCTTTTATGAAAGATTCTGCCTCAACCATTGAGGTAGACGAAATTGGCGAAAAACAGGCTGAGGTTTATCAGCAAATGTTGTATCAGGTGCCAAATTTCAGGACCAAACTTAACCTGCTCACTTTATTATTGAATGATAGGGAAGTTTTTGATAAGGTAGTGGTTTTTGTGAATACCAGGTTAACTGCCCAAACAGTATATAAAAACTTTAACCATAATAAAGAAGGAGAAATCAGCATTTACCGTTCATTGTTTTTTGATGATAAGGGCTATGATGATATTGAAGACTTTAAAGACAACCCGGATGCAAGGGTTTTAATTGTTGCCAATGAGAATCTGGGAGATTTAAATATTGAAGGCATTCCTATTCTTTTACACTTAGAACTTCCTGAACAGAAAGAAACTTTAATTCAGCGCATTGTTAAAAACGGTGATGAAGAAGTGGTGGCGATTACTTTCTCTACCGATATCGAATTGATTGAGGTGAAGAAAATAGAGCAAGCCATCGGGCAAAAGATGGAAGTAATGGAGCTGCCTGAAGATTTAAAAGTTGTTGATGCCACCACAGCCAAGCCAAAGAAAAAGAAAGCGAACGAAGATGATGAAGACAGCGAGCGTGGTGCAGCTTTTCATGAAAAGAAAGCCAGTAATTTAAAAAACTACAATTACAGCGCCGGCACAAAAGCCAAAATGACTTACAAAAATAAAAAGGGATTGTCTTAGATAGTAGGGCTAACGCCAGTTTTCTAATAAATGCAACAATAAAATCGTCTTCATTCGTCATTCCCGGCACAGGCGGGAATCTTAATACGAATCTTGTTCTGTTTGTTTTTCATCGTTATTCTTAATGGTTCAGCATAAAAAAAGCTCCTCAGAAATTAATCTGAGGAGCTTTTTATTTAACCGTTACTTACGATTAGTATAAAGTAAATTCTACACGACGGTTTTGTTGACGACCAGCTGCAGTTTTGTTAGTTGCAATTGGTTGGTCAGGTCCGTAACCTGTAGCTTCAATTCTTGATGCATTAGCACCCTGAGATACTAAATAAGCTTTTACTGATTCAGCTCTGTCTTTAGATAAACGTAAGTTTAACTCTCTGCCACCAGTATTATCAGTGTGACCAGCTAATTTTAAGCTAAAGTTTTTCTCTACCAATAAAGCAGCAACACGGTTTAAAGTAGCAAATGATTTAGAACGGATAGTTGATTTACCTAAATCGAATTCTAAGTTAGAAATTGCATCTTTAACTACTTTACGATCTTCTTCAGTAATTACTCTTGTTTCTTTAATTACTTCGCGTTGAACTTTGATTGGGCAACCAGAACCATCAACAACTGTACCTGAAGCAGTTCCAGGGCATTTGTCGAATTTATTTGCTACACCATCGTTATCGTCATCACCAAGGTCTTTAGCATATTGCTCTCTGTCGCGTTGTGCATTTTGCTCAGCAGTAGATAATGCTCTTCTTAATTCAGAACTTTCTTCAGCGCTTTGCTGACGTAAATTAGCTAATGAGCTATAGTTTTGTAACTGAGGTTTTTCTTTACTACCCAAAGCAAATTCTAAACCTGCGTGTGCATAAGCAAATCTGTCGTTAGCACCAGTGTTAACACCATCAAATTTAGCAGATTTCACAAAATTTACATCGTAACCTAAATCTACGTTAATGCCTTTTGCAACACCTAGTTTAAAACCGGCACCTACAGGTACAAACCAGCCTTCTCTGTAATAACCTGCATCTTGCGTATTAGCTGGTGTAGTTGTAGCACCAGATGACATGTAACCCGCACCTGCTTTTAAGTAAGGGATAATCACTGCATTCTCATTATTGATGTTGATATTAGCAACATTCCAGACTGCTGATAATGCACCAGACCACTGCATATTGGTTTTGTAACCTGTGTTAGCAGCATAAGTGGTATTTCCGGCAGCATCAATTCCGTTAGCAATTCTTAACTCTTCTACTTTACCAGCTAAGAAATCTGCCTGAATACCTAATTGAGGTAAAATTTGTTTTTTAATGTAACCACCGTATCCGATATGCTCTACCGGAGTTTGAAACTGGTGATTTGAATTGCCGAAAATAGTTCTTGGTGTTAATAAACCTCCGTGAACACCTACTGACCAGGTACGGAATTCTTTAGGAGAGAAACGTCCTGTAGTACTCGTAGTTGTTGGTGTCTCCTGCGCAAATAATTGTGATGATAAACCTAATAATGCAACCAACATTGTTGATTTTGTAATTCTCGTATTCATGTTCTTCTATTTTTTAAATATTAGTGTCTTAACAGTTTTTATGTCGTACTGTTTTGCATTGGCTAAGAAAAAATCTTGCCAAACACTATATTTTTTACTCAAATAGCATGTTATCAGAAGATTAGGAGGTTAAATTAAATTCACAAAAAAGTTACTTAACCATAGGTAATCAATAAGAATTTGTATAGTATTCTATACATTTTAAGGAATTTAAACGATTTTAATCAGTAGAAATTCTATTTGTCTGACGGATTTTTTTTATGGTTCAACAGCAATTCAACCGTTTTTTCGAGCCTGCTGTTCCGTGTTTTTTCTTGTTTTGCAGATAATACCCATAACACGTATTCTTTTCGATGGCTATAGGCAAGCTGGTTAAAATATGCCAAAGCTTGTGGATGACCGGAAAGAGCGGTTTGTAAATCAACCGGAAGTTTAACGGTTTTATTTACCGGATCTATATATTCGCCATATTCATTGGTTTGAATATGGTCGTTTCGCATTCCCGATGGTTTAACTTTTTCAATAAGTTTTAAACGTAAAGCTGTCCACGTTTCATTTACTGCTGCCGATGCGCAGGGCGTTAAGCCAAAAGCATTCAGTTCTTGCCAGCTTTTCATCAGATCGAGATCTGATTTGATTTTTGCTGATTTTTTGGGATAAAAAACCCAGAAAATGGTTTTGGCGTTAATCTGTCTTAAATTCCTCTGAATTTGCTGGTTAAGCTGATCTTTACTTATGGTGAAGGTAATTAATGTATTAAAATCAGCTTCTTCGTTATATTTTATAACAATATCGGATGGGATGTCACCAAATATGGCTGCTGCATGTTCAGGCGCATCAACAACTTTAACAGTATAACTTGGTTTTACCTGAAGCTTTTTTAAAAATAGATTTTCCATTTGAATAGTGCGAAGTCTGCGGTCCGATGTCCGAAGATAATATTACAAAAATCGATGTATTTTCTGTGTTTTTTTCTCCGTGATCTTTGGTAAAAAACTTAGATGATTACAACCTTAATTTAGCAAAGAAATCCCAGAATACAATACCGGCAGAAATTACAATGTTAAAAGAATGTTTTGTGCCGAATTGGGGAATTTCGATGCATTCGTCGATTTTAGCCATTACTTCATCGCTCACACCATCTACTTCATTTCCAAAAATCAAAGCATATTTTTTATTTGGATCGGGTTGAAAAGTATTTAGCATCGTGCTGTTTTCGGCCTGCTCAATGGCAACAATCTCGTAACCTAAGTCCCTTAAGGCATCAACAGCTTGTAAAGTATCTGTATAATGGATCCAATCAACAGATTGAGTAGCGCCTAAAGCCGTTTTTTCTATTTCACGGTGTGGCGGCTGTGCGGTAATGCCGCAGAGAATCACTTTTTCCAGGGCGAAACCATCTGCTGTACGGAATATAGAGCCCACATTGTGCATGCTGCGCACATTATCCAACACCACTACAACAGGTAATTTCTCCTGTGCCTTAAATTCTTCAATATCCGGACGATTTAACTCGTCTAATTTTAATTTTCTCATGATTTTTTAAAATGATGCCACAGATAAAAGAATTACACCGATTGATATCGTCGTATCTGTATTTACATGTATACATCTTGTATTAAATGTTGTTATAAACTGGTTGGTCCACCACCAATTTCGCTAATGTAAATGGCAGCCGGGTAACCAATTTTAGCTACGTAGTAATCTGTTAAATGTTTGGCAAAATCTTCTTCAAAACCTTTTTCCAGTAGAGCAATGGCACAACCACCAAAGCCTGCACCGGTCATGCGTGCACCAATAACATGCTCATAATCTTTACAAAAATCCACTACAGCATCCAGTTCTTTTCCGCTTACCTCATATAAGTTTCTTAAAGATTCGTGTGAGGCATACATCAAACGGCCAAATTCTTCAAGATTACCGCCATTTAAGGCTTTTGCTGCTAAATGAACACGGTCGTTTTCTTTTACCACATGGGTGGCGCGGTTTAAAATAACTTCATCGGTTATTACATGGCTGTGCAGTGCAAATTTCTCTGCATTAAGTTCGCAAAGGTAATGAAGTGTGATTTCTTCGTTAAGCTGCTTTAAGGCCGTTTGGCATTCTGCAACACGCTCATTGTATTTAGAATCTGCCAGTTCGCGGGGCTTGTTGGTATTAATGATGGCCAAAACATACTTGCCAAGCTCCACATCAACCATTTTATATTTTAAGGTCTCGCAGTCTAAAACAATCGCTTTGTTTTTTTCACCAAAAGCAACTGCAAACTGGTCCATAATGCCTGAGTTTAGACCAATAAAATCATTCTCCACCCGTTTGGCTATTTTAACAAGTTCCAGTTTATCGTAACCTAAATTGAAATGGGTATTTAGCGCATATGCTGTGGCAATTTCGATAGATGCTGAAGATGAAAGTCCCGATCCGATGGGAATATTCCCATAAAAAAGAAAGTCTAATCCGGTTATTTCTTTTCCATCCTTAATCATTTCGTTGATTACACCAACAGGATAATTTGCCCAGTGGTTACCGTCTTTTTCGTTTAAAACATTACTTTCAACAATCGATTCATTCTCGAAATTTAAACTTTTAAACCTGAATTTATGATCCTGATTGGGCGCAATAGCCAGCCATGTTCCCAGGGTAATGGCGCAGGGCATTACTAAACCACCGTTATAATCAATATGCTCGCCAATGAGGTTAACCCTGCCGGGCGTAAAATATATAGCGTGGGCCTTTTTATCGTATTGCTCTGCAAATTTTTCCTCAAGGTTAATGTTCATTTGGCTAAAATATATTTATTAAAAGCATTAATAATAGTATGTTTGTTTAGGAAACAAAAGCCCTAAGTTACAATTTATGAGCGTTCAGCAAACACCTACCGGAAAAATTATTGATGGCGAAGAAGTTATCGCAATCGAATTAACCAATAGTAAAGGCACTTATGTTAAAATATTTAATTATGGTGCAATCATCAACAAATTCATTGTAAAAAATGCCAAAGGCGAGATGCAGGATATTGTACTGGGTTTCGATACTTTTGATGAATACCTTAACCCGGATTACTTAACCCAATACCCGTATTTAGGGGCAATTGTGGGGCGTTATGCCAATCGCATTAAAAATGGCCGTTTTACGATTGATGGTGAAGATTATCAACTGGCACAAAATGCAGGGACGGATACTTTACATGGCGGCATTGAAGGGTTTGATAGAAAAGTATGGGATGTTATCGAAGTGGGCGAAGGAGAGCAGTCGCTGGTTACTTTACAATATGAAAGTGTTGATGGTGAAGAGAATTTTCCAGGCAACCTGATCATTGATCTTACTTTCGAACTGACCGAAAATGATGAACTGATTTTGAGTTACGAGGCAGAAACCGATCAGGCTACGGCAATTAATTTAACACACCACGGTTATTTCAACCTCGCTCCAAATGGTGGGAATATTAAGGACCACAAACAGCAGATTTTTGCTTCACATTACCTGGAGCAGGATAGTAATTACTCGGTTACGGGTAAATTAATCCCTGTTGCAGGAACCAACATGGATTTTACAAAATCTAAAGCGATAGGACAGGATTGGAATGAGGAAGAAGGGTACGATCAAACCTACGTGCTGGATAAAATATACGGTGATTTATCACTGGCCACTAAAACAATTGAGGAAGAAAGCGGTTTAGTGTTAAGCGTATATACAACAGAGCCAGTAGCACATCTTTATACCTCGAAGTATTTGGATGTGAAAAATGGTAAGGGTGGCAGGGATTACGAAAGCTACGGTGCTTTTTGCGTGGAAACACAACATCACCCAAATGCCATTAATATTCCTGAATTTCCAAGTACGGTATTAAGACCTGACGATTTATACACGCAAACAACCATTTACAAAGTTTCATTAAATAAATAATTATGTTCACCATCGAAAACATCCGGGCAGCAGAATCGAAAATTAAAACTGGTGCAGATTTCCCGCAGTTTATAAAAGAAATTAAGGAACTGGGTGTTAGGCGAAACGATGTTTATGTGAGCAATGGTTTATCCATTTATTTTGACAATGAAGATAACGCCCAGCAAGTGAGTCCTGATGGATACCCGGCTTTAATTATCAACGATGAACCTTCTGCCGGAAAACTTGAGCATGCTTTAAAAATACACCAGCAGGGCGAAACAGATTACATTACTTTTTGCAAACAGGCCGCAGATGCAGGAGTGGAGAAATGGGTAACCGATCTGGAAGAAATGACCTGTAAGTACCTGGATGCCGAAGGCAATGAACTGGTAAAGGAAAACATTGCTGAAGTTTAATACACTTAATTAAATTATGATGTTATTCTGATGGCTGATTTAGTCATCAGAGTGGCATTAAACAAGCGTAAAACCCAATATAAATTCCGTACCACCATTTTCTTGCGTTTTCATCTGTATTTTGATATCATTTAATCTCGCAAAATCGCTTACCAGACTTAAGCCAATTCCAGAACCTGATTCTCCAGCCGTTCCTCTTGAAGACATTTCATCACCAAAAACAGCAAAAAGCTTAGCAGCTTTTTTTTGATCCATTCCAATTCCATTATCTTTAATATGAAGAAAAATGTTATTGGTTGCTGTTTCTGCACTGTAAAAAATTTCGATATTGCCTTTCGGTTTGGTAAATTTAATGGCATTGGTAATCAGATTCCTTAAGATAACCATTACCTGTTTCTCATCGATTAATACGATGTCGTTTATTGTTGAGTGATAATGATTTAAGGATATCTGTTTCAATAAACTGGTCTGAGCTAATTCTTTAATAACCAGATCGGTAACGCTACTAAGTTTGTAAGGAATTCTGTTGGCCCTGGTTGATTTATTACTTTTTGTCCATGTGATCAAATCATTCAACATTTCAAGACTGCTTAATATTTTTTCTTGAAAATCATCAATAAAAAGATTAAGTTCTTCCTTACTAAAATCACCTTCTTTAAAAAACCGGGTTGCCTGTAATGTAGTGGCAAATGGCGAACGCAAATCATGACCAATTACCAGTATAAGTTTGTTTTTATAATCGTCGTTGTTTTGTAGTTCTATATTCTGCTGTGCTATCAGATCTTTCTGTTGTAAAATATCGATGTTATTATCAGCTAATAGCCTGTTCAGTTTGCTCTGTTGTTTTGATTTAAGATAAACTATTGCCAATAAAATGGAAACCAGCGATAAAAAAGATATGCTTATTATAATCAATAAACGATTGAGGTGTATGTTCTTTTCTTGTGCAGTAATTTCTTTGGTTAAATACTGATTTTCGAGGTTTTTCTGAATAATTAATAACTCATTTACTCTTTTTTTGGCTTCTTCATCGGAGGCTAAGGTAGCATAATGCGCCTTCTGATCTAATATTTCATAAGCTTTCTTGAAATTCCCTTTTTCCTGATAGGCTTTCGCCAGTAAAGACAAGGATTTTTCAATATTTATTTGATCCTTATTCTTTTTTGCGATAGAAAATCCTAACTCTGCAAACTTTATAGCATTGTCAAACTTTTTTAGGCCAATGTTTGCCTTTGCCATGCTAGTATAAGTAGCGCCGAGTTCCCAATCTGAAACTTCTTTTTGATTGTAAAGTACCGTTTCAAAATATTTTATTCCTTTTTTATAGTCTTGTTTAAGAATAAATAAGTCGCCCAGGCGATTATAGCAGGTAAAAAAGTAAGTTTGATTATTTATATTTTTAGCTATTGCCTGCGCAAGTTGGTAATGTTTGAAAGAGTTATTAAAATAGGCTTGTTTTTTATATTTACCAAAAAGTATGGCATAGCAAAAACCAAGGTTAAACTCATTTAGCATTTGGGTGTTATAATCTTTTATCTTTGTAGAAAGCTCTAGCGCACGATAAAAATGCTTTAAAGCAATAGGGTAATTTTTTTGCTGAACGTAAGCCAAACCGATATCGTTTAGGCAAATGGCTATTAAAGCCTGATCTGAAGTTTTAGTAGCAATTTTATAGGCATCATACAATTCAATAAATGCTTTGTCATAATTATTCTTATAATAATAATTACCAGAAAAATTAAGCTTTGCCTTAGCCTGTCCATAGAGGTATTGATCATTTATAGCAAGTTTATAAGCTTTATCTGCATAAAACCAACTGCTATCAGGATTTTCTTTAAAATATAAATACGAAATTCTGTTCAGTGTATCAATATAGGCATGGGTTTGGTGAAGCCTGTAATGATTTAACCCGGCCTTTTTCATTTCAATAAGCTGTTTGCTCAGTAAATTCCCCTGAGCCAGGGCAGATAAGATATAGCAATTACAAAAAATAAAGAGAGGGATTAATTTCTTCATAATTGACTTTTACTGCTTGAGCAATAAATGTACTGAAATGATATGCTAATTTAAATTTAAATCCTTTCCAGTACCGTTTTAATCGCCTGTTCTACAATTTTATTTGGTTCATTGCTAAATTCGAATTTTACCCTGCTAGCCAGAATCGCATTTACAGAAAGCGCTTTATGTCCTAAAACTTTTGCCAAGGCATAAATCCCCGCCGTTTCCATTTCCAAATTAGTAATGCGGTGCTGATTGCTTCTAAAGCTGTTAATGAGTCCGATAAAATCAGGAACTGCATTTTTTGCCCTTACTATTCTGCCTTGCGGGGCGTAAAAACCAGGTGCCGTAATCGTGATGCCGTGTGCCATATCTTTACCAATAGTATTTAAAAGACTTTCATCAGCAGCAGTTAAATAAGGGTTAATATTTTTTAAATGACCAAAATGCGTTTTAACATCATTCAGTATAAGTTGCTCATCACCAGAGAATTGCTGAAGATAATAATTCATTAAAGCGTCCATACCCAAACCATGTGTAGAAGCTAAAATCGTACCCATCGGGATATCGGGTTGGACCGCTCCTGAGGTACCTATCCGGATAATATTTAGCGAGGTCAGTTCTTTTTTTACTTCACGGGTTTCGAAATCAATGTTCACCAATGCATCCAGTTCATTAAAAACAATATCGATATTATCAGTTCCTATACCTGTTGAAAGCACTGTTACACGCTTTTTTCCTATATACCCCGTATGGGTAATAAATTCGCGCTTACCTTTTTTAAACTCTATCTGGTCGAAATATTTGCTTACTTCGCCAACACGGTCCGGATCGCCAACCGTAATTACAGTATCTGCAATATCTCCGGGGAGAAGATTTAAGTGGTATATGCTGCCATCAGGATTGATGATTAGGTCGCTTTCGGATATTTTCATATTTGGTTTATATTATCCCGCAGATTATCTGGGGTCATTAATTATATTTTGGTTTTGTTGTTTACCCTCAATTTTTCCAGCAGATTTCCCTGATTAACGCAGCGCTAAAAAGCTGTGGTTTTTAAATTGTGCTTAGGTATTTCAACTTAACACCTTCAATTTTATCAAATTTACTTAAAACCTGGTTGAGTTGAGCTTTTCTAACCTCAAATTTTAAGATACAATTGATGTCGAACTGCTGAGCCAAAACCTGTAAATTTTCTTCTTTGGTTAATTTCATTACATCATTCATCTGCAGGTATTCGAAATGGGCTTCATAAATATCATTAACCGTCTTGCTTACTACATTCGAAGCTTTAATGGCCTCTAAACCAGCGTTCTTATAGGCGTTAATTAAACCCGGAACACCAAGTAAAGTGCCACCAAAATAACGGACTACAACGATTAATATATTGGTAATATCTTCAGATAGCAAGCAGTTCAATATTGGTCTGCCGGCTGTGCCAGAAGGTTCCCCATCATCGTTCACCCTGAAAACTGACCGGTTTGGTGTTAAACGGTAGGCATAACAAAAATGATTGGCCTTTGGATGTTCGGTTCGGAGTTTAGCAATAATTGGCTTTACTTCTTCTTCACTACGGATCGGGTAAGAAAAGGCAATAAATTTACTCCCTTTATCGCGAAATATACCTTCTGAGGCACTTTCGATGGTTTTATAGGAATCATCGAACAGCATTTTGCGATAATGTAATGAAAATAACGGCGGCAATGGCCAAAACTATACCCGCATAATTCAGTTTGCTTAATTTTTCTTTAAAGGCAATTACGCCAATTAAAGTTCCAACAATGATAACACCTAAATTCATGGCGGCAAACACTGTAGATGGATTTTCTGCCAGTGCTTTATGTGCCTTCATATAAAAAAGGATATTTCCGAAATTAAAGAAGCCTAAAATTAGTCCGCAGGCTACGTTTACCAGCTGTAACTTTATCTTGCCCGAAATGACCATTACGATTACAATCAACAACGATACGATAAACGAAAGGCAGAAAACAGTGAAAAGGGAAGTGGTATAAGGCAAATCCTTATAAAGTGCAATTTGTTTAAAAAGGACATCAATAACGCCAAAGCCAACAAAAACCATTATGGGATATAGCAGATTCCCTTTGTCGTCTTTTTTATCTGATTTGCGGAGAAAAGTTAAAATGATTGCTGCAAATCCGATAGCTAAACCTATAATTTTGAAATTATTAAAATCTTCTTTAAAAATAAAGTAAGCTGCTAATATGGGAATGAACAATGATAAACGTCGCGCGATATCAGTTTTAACGATACCCAGATTTTTAACTGATGCTGCCAGAAATAAAAATATGGATGGTAGCAATATGGCCAGCGCAATATAATTTGGCCATGGCGCACTGGTAGTTACCAGCGATACATCGGGTTTTAAAAACAGAAAACATAAGATAAGTGCAGCCAGGTAATTAACCGTAACGGCCTGAATAATGCTGATTTGGTATCGTTTGGCGAGCTTTAACAGAATAGCAACCGTAACACTACAACAGATGCTTAAGATAATGTAAATCATTTATTTATGTCGTTTATATAGATAGAGAGTTTATCATTTTCAACTTGGATATGTTCTTTCAGGTTTCCATTTATAGTGGGTGAAGGAATGCCATCTTTCCAGCTGTTTGATGAGGTGAAGATACGTGCTTCATCCCAAAGATTAGCAGACAAAAACTGATTTATGATATTTGCCCCACCTTCGATAATTACGGATTGTATATCCATTAAGTAAAGCTGAAATGCAACCTTTTGAGCGAAATAAAAATGCATATCTTCCATTTGGATATAATGGACATTACCAACAACATCGGTTTTAATTTCGTTAAATATGATGGTTTTGGCCGCTATGTTAAAAATGTGATTGGATATTGGAACCTGCAGGTTTTTATCGATCACCAAGCGTACAGGGTTTTTACCCGGCCATTCCCGCGCTGTTAATTGCGGATTATCCATTATGGCAGTCTGTTTTCCGATTAAAATTGCATCTTCCTCAGTACGCCACCGGTGCGCCAAACGTTTGGCCAAAGCACTACTAATCCATTTTTGATGACCATCAGTTGTTGCAAAATAGCCATTCGCCGTTTCAGCCCATTTTAAAATAATATAAGGCCTCTGCTGTTGTATCCTGGTGAAAAATCTTCTGTTAAGGTAACGACATTCTTCATCTAAAACACCGCTTATTACCTCAATTCCGGCGTTTTTAAGTTTTTCAATTCCCTTACCATCAACGCTTGAAAATGGATCTCTGTTGCCTATCACCACCCTTTTAATCTGGTGTTTCACGAAAAGATCGGCACAGGGCGGGGTTTTGCCAAAATGGGCACATGGTTCTAAACTCACATAAGCGGTGGCCTGTTTTAACATTGCTTCGGCTTCTTCTCCGAACTGATCAAATACAGCTTTTACAGCATTTGGTTCTGCATGTGCTTTTCCATATTCCTGGTGGTAACCTTCGCCGATAATTTTGTCATTCAGTACAATTACACATCCTACCATTGGGTTCGGGCTTACGTTACCCATACCTAAGGCGGCTAGCTCCAGACAACGTTTTATATAGAATTCATCGCTCATTAGCGCAAAAGTAGTAAAAAAAGCGTCATGGGCTGATCAAAACAGATTTGTTATCGTCGCAAATAAGTAATTTTGCCTTACATGAATATAGGCGCGCTTGAAGAGCAATACAAATTGGAATTAATGTCGTTATACGGCAGCGAAGAGGCTAAGTGGTTGTTTAGTTTAGCCGCTGAGCAGGTTTTAAACTTATCCCGCAATAAACTGATGATGCTGAAAGACCAGGAAATCAGTTTTATCAATTTGCAAAAATTGCTGAGCATCCTAAACGATTTGCAGATCGGCAAACCCATTCAGCATATTCTGGAAGAAGCGCATTTTTATGGATTGGTTTTTAAAGTAAATGAAAATGTATTGATACCAAGGCCCGAAACAGAGGAACTGGTAGAGTGGATCATCTCTGTTTGCAGTTCGCGGACTAATGTTGATGATTTTAAGATTCTGGATATTGGAACAGGATCTGGCTGTATTCCGGTTACCCTAAAAAAATACTTACCGAATACCCGGATATCTACATTAGATATTTCACCTGAGGCTATTGAGGTGGCCAAGCAAAATGCGCTTCAAGTTGGCGTGGAAATTGATTTTATAACGGCGAATATTTTGACTTTTCAATATGAAGAAAAATTTGATGTTATCGTAAGTAATCCTCCATATATCAGGGATTTAGAAAAAGGTGAAATGCGTGATAATGTACTATTGCACGAACCTCATCTGGCCCTGTTTGTAAGGGATGAAAATCCACTGATTTTCTATAAAGCCATTGCCGATTTTGCTAAAACCAACTTAAAACCCAAAGGACAATTATATTTTGAGATCAACGAATATTTAGGTGAAGAAACTATTGAAATGCTAAAAGATAAAGACTTTGTAAATATTGAGTTAAGGAAAGATATGCAAGGGAAAGATCGGATGATAAGAGCAAGGATTTGATGGATGAGGTAGGATGGATGATGTAAGATGGGGAATGGATAAGGTACATAGGGGGCGTCATCTCGACTGAACCGCAGTGGAATGCCCGCCTGCTTCGGGCAGGGAGAGATCTATCTCTTTGCGGATCTTTCGATCGCATTGTACTTCGCTCGAGACGGTCAGTTCTAACTTAGTGTCTTAGTGTTTTGTGGTTAAAAAATATTACTAAGCCCTCGGATGAAACTGTGTGATTACCTCTTTTAAATAATCTCTATCAATGTGCGTATAAATTTCTGTTGTGGTAATGCTCGAATGGCCCAGCATTTCCTGTACCGCACGTAAATCAGCACCGCCTTCAATTAAATGTGTAGCAAACGAATGTCTTAAAGTATGCGGACTGATTGTTTTCTTTAGTCCTGTTGCTATGGCCAGACTTTTAATCAGGTTAAAGATAGAAATACGCGAAAGTTTAGCCCCAAAACGGTTTAAAAAGATAAAATCTTCATGTCCTTTTTTAATGTTTGCGTGCACACGTACTTCATTGATGTAAATATCAAGCAGTTTTAAAGCTACACTTCCAATGGGAACCAGCCGCTCTTTATTTCCTTTCCCAATTACCTTTATAAATTCAATCTGCGGGAAAAGACTCGAAATCCTTAGTTCTGTTAATTCAGTAACCCTTAAGCCACAACCGTATAATACTTCCATAATGGCTTTGTTTCGCATGCCTTCTGGTTTTGAAGCATCTATTGCGGCTATCAACTCGTTAATCTCATGTATATTGAGCGTATCAGGTAATTTTCGGCTCAGTTTAGGCGCTTCCAGTAAAGTGGTTGGATCGTTAGAGATGACATCTTCGAGCATTAAATAGGCAAAAAAAGCTTTCAGTCCTGATATTACCCTGGCTTGTGTGCTGGCAAGCATACCAAGTTCATTTAACCACGAAATAAAAGATTTTAAGTCAGTTATGGTGATATCTGTGAGTTTTGGTTCTTCATTTAATGACTTAAAATATTGGGCAAGTTTGTCAATATCATTCAGATAAGCCTCTACAGAATTGCCAGATAATGACCGCTCAAGCTTTAAATAAGACTTAAATCCTTTAATATATGATGGCCAAAGCATGCTTTTATATGAGATTTTTTATAACATTGCAACGTTACAACATTTAACGTTACTACATAGCATGAAAATACAAATTATTAACGGACCAAACTTAAACTTATTGGGCGTTCGCGAGCCATCTATCTACGGAAATACCAATATTGAAGATTATATTAAGGAATTAAAAACCGTTTATCCCCAGATTGAAATTGAGTATTACCAAAGCAATGTAGAAGGAGAAATCATTAATAAATTGCACGAAGTTGGTTTCAGTTATGATGGTGTTGTGCTTAATGCCGGTGGTTATACGCATACCTCAGTTGCCATTGCAGATGCCATTGCAGCCATTAAAACGCCTGTTGTTGAAGTTCACATTTCGAACATTTATGCCCGCGAAGAATACCGCCATGTTTCGTTAACAGGAAAAAACTGTCAGGGTGTTTTAACCGGTTTCGGTATAAAAGGTTACCGTTTGGCTATTGAAAGTTTGTTGGTTTAATTTAAAACTAAAGCTGTCAGATGCTACCATCTGACAGCCATACAAACCTAGCGTAATAAGAATGCTTTGCAATCAATTTCACAAAGCTTACTCCGTTACACTTTCTATGTCAATTGCGAAAAATATTTGATTTTCTTAATAAAAAACGCCCAAACAATACTGTAGTGGTACACTCCTGTATGTTCGGAGTAAGTTTTTTGAACTACCTTTCGTTTTTTGTTTGTTTTTGATAAGGACTTCAGGAAATGCCAATGTCCCTTAGTTACCGCCATAGTGAATTTGGGTTTCCCTGTGAGTAAAAAATGCCACCAGGCTATAAAATCAATAAACATGCGGATGGTAATCCGGAAAATTGCATCACCTGCAGGAAGGTTTTTCTGCATGATAATAAGGTTGTTTCTGAAATTAAGGTAAGTTTTAAATGGATTTTCCGTTTGTAAAGTTCCGCCACCAACATGGTACACTTCGGCATCGGGACAATACATAATTTTATAATTCAGGTTTTTTAATCTCCAGCAAAGGTCGATTTCTTCCATATGGGCAAAAAGATCGGCGTCTAAACCACCGGCTTCCCTCCAACATTTGCTTTTGATAAAAAAAGCTGCACCACTGGCCCAAAACACTTCCTTTTGTTCATTGTATTGCCCATTGTCGTGCTCGTAAACATTAAAAAGTCTGCCACGGCAAAAAGGAAACGCATAAATATCCAGATATCCGCCGGCAGCACCGGCATATTCGAACTGATTTTTATTTAAATGCCATTTAATTTTTGGTTGCGCTGCTGCAATCTGCGCATCACTTTCCATCAGGTTGATCACCGGTTTAATCCAGTTTGGAATAACTTCAACATCTGAGTTAAGTAAAATAAAATAATCGGCTTCTACACGTTCCAATACTTTGTTGTAGCCCCCTGCAAATCCGTAATTCTGGTCGTTTTGAATAATTTTAACAGTTGGGAAGTTTTCCTGTAAAAATGAAACTGAATCGTCGGTTGAGGCATTATCTCCTACAATTATTTGCAGGTTATCATATTCGGAACGTAAAATTCCGGATAAAAACTGATTTAAATATGCTTTTCCATTCCAGTTTAATATTACAACGGCTACTGATGGGTTCATTCTTTTTATTCGGGTTTAAATTTCCAGCGTTTATGGCTCCAGAGCCAGTATTGAGGCTGTTCTTTTATAATATTTTCTAAAAATTTAAAGTGCAGGTCGGTGATTTCAAATTCATCCATTTTGGCTGGTTCGAGGCACATTGGCAACACTTCTATATGATAATAACCTTTTTTAACCACATTTACTTTAAAGTAATATATCGGTCTTTTGGTCGATTTTGCAATTTTTTCTACCCCTAAAAGTGCCGCAGTGGGCTGATTTAAAAAATCTGCGAAATATTTGGTTTCTTCCCTCGTGGGGGATTGATCGCTCGCGAAACACAAAAGAGTAGGTTCATTTTTATAGGCAGCCATGCCACGTAAAGTCTGGCGCATCGCGATAAAAATATTGCCATATTTGGTGCGCATACAATCAAACCAGGTTTCAAAAATTTTATTTTTAATGGGTTTAAAAATGACCATGGTTTTGGCTGAAATGCTTAACCCAAGCGCTAAAGTGCCCAATTCCCAGTTTCCATAATGCCCGGTACAGGCCAATACACTTTCTCCGTTTTTAAAATGAACTTCCAATTGTTCCAGTCCCGTAAACTTTACCCTTTTCAAGGTTTCCGCTTTCGAAATACTGGTCATTTTAATGATTTCAAAAATAAGTTCGGCCAGGTACAAGAAGAATTTTTTTTCAATGGCTTTAATTTCAGCCGCTGATTTTTCTGGAAAAGATTGGGTTAAATTCTGCCTGACAACTTTTTTTCGATAGCCAATTACGTAATAAAGCAGATAATATAGTAATCTTGCAAAAAAAAACAGCAAAGGCAAAGGAAGCAGCGACAACAGGTATAAAAAAAATACGCCAACGTGCGCAATCCCTCTTTTAATCATTATTTTTAAAACGTTTCAGGTACAAACATAAATTTTCAAATGCAGAATACAGCTATACTTCCGTTATTTTATCTTCCGCCAGTAGGTTATTTTAGTTTATTGCAAAAGCTTGGAGAAGATTTTTTAATCGAAAAACATGAGCATTTAGCCAAGCAAACTTACCGTAACAGGGCCAGTATTTATTCGCCCAATGGCAAACTTGATATTACCGTTCCGGTGGTTAAGGGTGCTAAAACACATACGAAAATGAAAGATGTACGGATCAGTTACGATTTTAACTGGCAGCGGTTGCACTGGCTGAGTTTAGAAAGCTGTTACCGGAGTTCTGCTTATTTCGAGTTTTACGAAGATGAATTATCCCGTTTTTATACCGGTAAATTTGAGTTTCTGTTTGACTACAATCTCGAACTTTTAGAATGGCTTAACAAAAAACTCAAATTGAATAAAAACTTCGAAGTTACCCCTGAATACTTTGACGATATCAAACCGGAACTGGATTTTCGCGCAGCCATGAACCCTAAAAAACAGGAAGATATTGTAAACAATAAGCCATATTATCAGGTTTTTGAAGATAAACATCAATTTTTACCCAACTTAAGTATTGTTGATCTGTTATTTAACCAGGGTCCGCAAGCCCGGCTATATTTATAACCTATGGGAAAAAACAAGCCACGCAACCGTCATAAACACTATAAAGTTCCAGCTCCGGGTACCAGTCCGGGTTTGTATGCCATTGATGAAGAGGCTTTAAAGCCTATAATTGTGTTGCATACTTATAATGAAAAAACTTATAAGAAAACAGAAATCCAGAATATCAATAACATTGATAAACTGATCGAGAACAAAGATTTCTATTACTGGTTTGATATCAAAGGGCTGGCTGATCCTAATATTTTTGAAACGCTTTATAATAAACTTGATATCAGCAGGCTTGTGCTTGAAGATATTACCAGTTCTTACCAGCGGCCTAAACTGGATGAATACGATAACGACAAGTATATTTTTTCGGTAAGCAGGCACTTATATCTGAATGATGATAATGTGCTTTGCAACGATCAGATTTCCTTTATTTTATCAGAACGCACGCTGATTACCTTTCAGGAAACCTATGCCGATTGTTTTGAACCGGTGCGGAAACGTTTGGAAGTAGGGAAAGGCAACATCCGTATCGGGGGCAGCAGCTATCTGATGTACGCCATCATGGATGTGATTGTAGATAACTACTTTGCCTTATTGAATTTTTGGGGGGAAGAGCTGGATGCGATTGAAGACCGCTTGTATGACCATCCTGATAAAAGGATCATGTACGATACACAGGCCATTAAGCGATCATTGATCACCATCAGAAAAGTAACCTGGCCGGAAAGGGATAAGTTAAATGATATTATCCGTACGGATAGCCCCTTGATATCTGATTTGACCAAAACCTATATGAAAGATGCTTACGACCATTGCATCCAGATTATTGATTTTATAGAATCTTTAAAAGAGATTGCCTCTGCCAACATTGATATGAATTTATCGATCATTAGTAACCGGATGAACGAAATTATGAAGGTATTGACCATTATTTCGTCCATATTTATACCATTAACCTTTATTGCAGGGATTTACGGGATGAATTTTAGCAGGGAAGACCCGGCAACCGGAAAAATACTGAAAGACAATATGCCAGAATTATATGCAGCACACGGTTATTTATACACCTGGATTGTTATGGCAGTAATTGCGATTTTACAGGTAATTTATTTTTGGCGTAAAGGTTGGTTTAAATAAGACATTATTTTTAAAATGTACCAGTTTTTGGTAACTTTAGTAATATTTTAATATTAAAACGATGGGACGAAATACATCTATGGCTTTAGGAGATCATTTTGAAAATTTTGTTGATGAAAGAATTTCTGAAGGAAGATTTAAAAATGCAAGTGAAGTTATTCGGGCAGGGTTAAGATTATTGGAAGATGAAGAAAATAAAATCAAAATTTTAAAAGAAGCACTTCAGGCAGGACTTGATAGCGGAACGGTGAAGGATTTTGATCCTAAAAAACATCTTGAAATGTTGAAAGCCAAAAAGAGGGAAAATGGCTAGTTTCTCTCTTAGTAGAAAAGCGATTGAAGATTTAAGTGAAATTTGGAATTATACTTATGATGTTTGGTCTGAAAATCAAGCAGACAAATATTATAAGCTACTCATTGGATTTTGTACTCAGATTGCAAAGAAACCTGAAATAGGTAGAAATTATAAGGAGACAAACCAAAATGTATTAGGATTTAAAGCCGGCGAACATATCATTTTCTATCTGATAATCGAGAATGGAGAAATCGAAATAGTTAGGATTTTACACGCTAAGATGGATTTAGGAGCTAAATTGTCAGAATTTTAATTACACTAATAAATGATTAGTATTAAAAATCACTTATTGTAAAAATTCAATTTTTAATATTTGTAGCTTTAGGGCGTTTTGGTTAGGTTATAGATGCAGTCATTCGAAATAGATAAAAGCGACGTACTCAAGGTTAAAAATGCAATTTTAGCCGGCGATGAAACTTTAAAAGTAGTTTTAGAGGAATATCATGCCTCAGAAATCGCAATTTTGTTCGAACGTTTGGATAAATCTGAACAACGGCATATCATTAATCTGCTTCCGGCAGAGATCGCTTCCGAAATTATTTCGGAAATGGATGAAGAATCCCACCCTGAAGATTTACTTTTTGAACTTCACCCCGATAAACGTACCGAAATTGTTGAGGAGCTGGATTACGATGATGCAACAGACATCATTTCCCAGCTGGAAGATCATGAGCAGAAAGAAATTCTGGAAGATCTTACTGAAGATCATGCCTCTGAAATCCGTAATCTTTTAACCTACGACGAAAAAACTGCCGGTGGTTTAATGAACACAGAACTGATCTGTGTAAATATCAATCTCACCAAAAAAGATGCGATAGACGAGATTATCCGTCAAAGTGAGGAAATGGAAGAGTTTTATACCATTTATGTGGTAGATGACGAAGAAATTTTTAAAGGAATTGTTTCGTTAAAAGACATTATCAAAGCCAAACACAATGCCAAAATAACCGAACTGGTTAAGGAAGATGCGGTTTATGTTCATCCCGATACCGATCAGGAAGAGGTTGCCAACCTGATTTCACAATACAATTTAACCAGTATCCCGGTAATTAATGAACATCAAAAATTACTGGGAAGGGTAACTTTCGATGATGTGATCGATGTTATGGAGGCAGAAAGTACCGAAGATATCTTGAAAATATCAGGGGTATCTGAGGATGAGGAATTGAGCGGTAACTGGGTAGAAGCAGTAAAATCGCGTTTGCCATGGCTCATCATTAACCTCGGAACAGCTTTTTTAGCATCATCAGTAGTACGTTATTTCGATCCAACTATCAAATTAATTCCATCTTTAGCAGCTTACATGACTATTATTGCCGGAATGGGCGGAAATGCGGCCACTCAGGCACTTGCTGTAACGGTCAGGCGTATTTCACTTTACGATTTAACGGATAAACAGGCTTACCGGACAGTTTTAAAAGAGTTTACCGTAGGCTTAATTAATGGTGCATCAAACGGATTAATCGTATTTATTTTTGCTTTCTTTTTTGATGGAAACCCGATGCTTGGCCTGGTTATCTTCCTGGCTATGACGGGTAATCTGATTATTGCAGGCATCACAGGTGCAGGTATTCCGCTTATTTTAAAAAGGGTAGGTATAGATCCTGCCATTGCATCCTCTATAATTATTACTACTTTTACCGACGTTTTTGGTTTCCTTTTAATTTTAGGATTGGCCAGTAAACTTTTATTATAATCAGGTTTAGGATTTTGGGACGTCATACCCGAAAGACTAAATAAAGCGCCTGTTAATTAACTAAGACTACATAAAATTAAATCTGTAAAATCTGATCCACATGCAAACAACAAGACACGATTGGACAAAAGAAGAAATATACGAAATTTACAACAGGCCATTTCTGGACCTGGTTTACGAAGCTGCAAGTATCCATAGAGAAAATAAAGATTATAATGAAGTTCAGGTAAGTTCATTAATCTCGATCAAAACCGGAGGCTGTGCCGAAGATTGTTCCTATTGCCCGCAGGCTGCCCGCTACCATACCGATTTAGAAGTACAGCCTTTAATGCAGGTTGGCCAGGTAGTTAGCGCTGCTGTAAAAGCTAAAGAAGGTGGCGCATCACGTTTATGCATGGGTGCTGCATGGCGAGAAGTACGCGATAACCGCGATTTTGACCGTGTAATTGAAATGGTTAAAGCTGTAAATGATATGGATATGGAAGTTTGCTGTACTCTGGGCATGCTTACCGAAAGCCAGGCGCAACGTTTAGCAGATGCCGGTTTATATGCTTACAATCACAATATCGATACTTCTGAAGATGATTATAAACGTATCATCTCTACCAGAACTTACGATGACCGTTTAAATACCATTAAAAACGTGCGTAAAGCAAAATTAACAGTTTGTAGTGGTGGTATTATTGGTTTAGGCGAAACTGTTGAAGATCGTGTTTCGATGTTGCAAACCTTATCAAACATGGAAAAACACCCTGAATCCGTGCCGGTTAATGCTTTGGTTCCGGTAAAAGGAACGCCATTGGAAAATCAGCCACGTGTTCCAATCTGGGATATGGTAAGGATGATTGCTACAGCGCGGATCGTAATGCCAAATTCGGTAGTACGTTTATCTGCAGGTAGAAATGAGATGAGCACTTTAGAACAGGCTTTTTGTTTTATGGCAGGGGCTAGCTCTATCTTCGCAGGCGATAAGTTATTAACTACGCCAAATCCTGCTTTTGTAGATGATATGGCCATGTTTGAATTATTAGGCTTAAAAACCCGCGATGCCTTTAAAAATGGTCGCCCGGTAAATACAAGAATTGCAGAAGAAGCTGTTTAATTCAAAATAATTGTGCTGTCAGATGTTATCATCTGAAAAACGAAAAAGTCCCGGTTAAATTTTAACCGGGACTTTTTTGCTTTTGCGTCAGTTAGAAGTAACTGACGCAATACAGGAAATCAATATGTATCGCAAGATATCTCTCTCCCGAATATTCGGGACGCCGCCGCTTTTAATTAAACCGCCGTAACCCTTACTTCAATATTTCCTTTTGTTGCTTTAGAATATGGGCAGGCCCTGTGCGCTTTATCGGCTAAAGATTGTGCTTCTTCATGTGATATTCCGGGAATATGTACATCCAGATCTGCCGAAAGTGCAAATGCATTTCCATCTTTATTAAAGGAAACCAGTACTTTAACATTTGCGTCGCTAACATCAACACCTTCACGTTCGGCTATTGAACCTAAAGCACCTAAATAACATGGTCCCCATGCTGCAGCAAATAATTCTTCCGGATTGGTTGCACCACCTTGTCCACCCAATTCTTTTGGCTTTCTTAATTCGAAATCTAAAATCCCGTCACTCGATTTAATGTGTCCGTCTCTTCCACCAGTAGCTGTAACTTCAGCTGTATATAGCTTTTCCATAATAATATTGTTAATTGATTTAGATTAACAATTTATAGTTGTCTTTGTGTTATATATCAGAAAGACTGTATAAACATACTCTAAATCGTATATATGACAATTTTATGAATATCTTTTGGTCATTTCATGTAAAAAAAAGGGTATTTCATCAGCTCTTATTCAGTTGAAAATCCGATAGAAATCCGTATGCCAATTATTATAGGATAGGCTAGGATAATTTTAATGCGCCTAAAAATCAATCGATTATAATTTAATATCCTATAGACCCGGCGAAAGTTATCGTTTATAATACTCATATTTCGGTATCAGGTTTCGTGTAAAAAAGTATGGCTTTATCTTGACACAAAAGCGTTGAACATACTAAAACGATATTTTTATATCATTACTGTTTAAAATCATCCCGTTGTTAAATCGATTGTTTCTGATGTTGCTTATAGCAAGTTTCGCTATGCCATCTAAATTATGTGCGCAATCCTCTCCGGAGAATATTGGATTTGAAAATGGAAATTTTCAGAACTGGAAGATTTATGCCGGCACAATTGCGATTGAAAACAATCAGAATGTAGTCACAATGAATGAGGTGCCCAAACCGATTTCAGGCAGACATACGATCATCAGCAATAAAAACATGGTTGATCCTTATGGCGGTTTTCATTTGATCCCACCTTCTGGCGGAAACTATTCGGTTAAGTTGGGAAACAATGTTACCGGTGCGCAGATTGACGGAATATCTTACCTGATGACTGTTCCCGCCGATCGGCCTGAATTTACATTAACTTATCAATATGCAGTTGTTTTAGAAGATCCAGATCACGAACCTTTTGAGCAGCCCCGTTTTATTGCCAGAATAAAGGATGTAGAGAAGAATGAATACATTCCATGTGCATCATTCGAATATGTAGCTACTTCATCATTGCCGGGTTTCAAAAAATCCGCGGAGTACGAAAGTGTTATTTATAAAGACTGGTCGCCTGTAACCATTAATTTATCAGGCTATCAGGGCAAGCAACTACTTGTCGAATTTATCAGTACCGATTGTTCGAGAGGGCAGCATTTTGGCTATGCTTACATAGATATCAATAATGTTTACGGAGATTTAATTACCGGCAATACTTATTGTGCCAGTGCAGATGCGGTCGGTTTATCTGGCCCGGGTGGCTACCAAACCTACAATTGGTATAGCGCAGACCGGACAATTAATTATGGTTCCGGACAATCGATTAATATTAAACCTAAACCTGCCGACGGCTCCCGCATTCTGCTCGATTTAGTCCCTTACACCGGTTTTGGATGTCCAAGTACAGTAAGTACTGTAATTCACGGAATAGATTATGAGCTTAAAGTTTTAAAAAAAGATGTGGTATGCCAGGATGCTGAAATTGATCTTTTGGATGCAAAATACATTCTGAATAAATCGGAAGGTTTTACTTATCTGGTTTATGAAGATAAAGATTTAAGCAAGCTTATAAATAGCCATGTTAAAATAACAGCCGATAAAACTTTTTATATCAAAAGCACCAATAACAAAGGCTGCGAAAGTGTTGTTCCGGTTGATATTTCGGTATTCGACGCGGCAAATATAAATACCAAAAATCCGGAAGCGGTATGTTATTCGGAAAGTGTTGACATTACAAATTCAGCATTGTATATGGGTAATTTAGAAGGGATTAGCCGATCGTATTTTGCAGATGAAGCAGCAACGAAAATCATCTCAGATCCACAGCACATTAATAAAACGGGCAGGTATTTTATCAGGCTTTCCAACCAAATGGGGTGTAGCAAAATCATTTCTATTGAGGTAACCGTTAAAGATAAACCCGTTTTAAAAGTGACCAATCCTAAACCTGTATGTATTCCGTTAACGGTAGATATTACATCGGCAGAAAATTTTTCGGGCAGTGATGCAAGCTTTAAGTACAGTTTTTATAAGGATCGGGAACTGAGCACTCTGCTTACCGATCCGTTACATATTGATAAACCGGGTACTTATTATGTAAAAGCAATTAATGCAGAAGGATGCATGGTTAGCAATAAAATAGAAGTTGTGATTAATGATCTTCCTGTGCTCCAGGTTAAAAACCCTGAAGCGGCGTGTTATCCTGATCAGGTAGATATTACCAATCCGGTACTTTACATTGGTTCAACGGAAAATTTAAAGTATTCGTTTTTTTACGATGCGGCATTGACGAATAAGGTTACCTCTCCTAAAACTATTGCAAAAGCAGGTATTTATTATATTAAAGCTGAAAATGATGGCGGATGTTTTACTACCGGTAAAGTTCAGGTGAACTTTAATACCGCTCCGGTTTTAGTGCTGCATAAACCCAAAGCAGTTTTTGATAATGGTTTTATAGATTTAACTTCTTCAGAAATTACCAAAGGCAGCAGCGTTTTTGTAAAGGCGGGCTACTTTGAAGATGCTTATCTGAAACGTCCGGTAGCTGATCCTACAAAGGTGAACAAAGCAGGTATTTATTATATTTCTATCCAGAACGAAAGCGGATGTATAGCATCAGCACCAATAGAAGTGGATATTTTACCTCAACCTAAAATTGTTGTTCCTACGGCATTTACCCCTCAAAAAGATACCAATAACCGTTTATATCCATTTTTGGTGAGCATCCAGAAACTGATCAGCTTTAAAGTGTATAACAAATGGGGAATTTTGGTGTACCAAAGCGACTCGTTGGCCAACGGAGGCTGGGACGGGCAGTTTAAAAGCCAGATGCAACCCCTGGAAACTTTTTCGTGGTTTGCAGAAGGCATTGACACATTTGGAGGTAAATTTCAATCAAAAGGAAAAACCATACTCATATTATGATGCACAGACAGCTACTCATTTTATTTTTTTGCCTGGCTACAATATGCTGTTCGGCACAGGATCCGAAGTTTTCGCAATATTTCGCGGCTCCTTTAACTTTAAACCCGGCATTTACGGGCTTTTTTGATGGTGATTACCGTATAGCTGCCAATACCAGGCAACAATGGGGCAATCTTGGTGATCCCTATAATACCTATAGTGTTTCAGGTGATTTAAAACTGGTAGAAGATGAAAATTTTACCAATAGTTATTTCAGTTTGGGTTTGAGCGGATTGTTTGACGAATCTTTAAATAAAGCCTTAAAATCGCAATATATCAGTGCAAGTGTTTCTTATTATCAGTATATGGATGAGGGGCACCGGTTTAAATTTGGTTTGGCGCCACAGGTTTCGTATGTTTCGAAGTATCTGGATTATAACAAACTTACTTTTGCTTCTCAATATAATGGCGACGGAGGTTTTAACAGCGCTATGCCTAATTACCTTGATTTAAAAAATGACAAAACATCATATTTCGACCTGAATATCGGGGCCAATTTTGCTGCCAGTTTTGATTATTGGAGTTTTGCTGTTGGTTATGCACAATATCACCTTACAAAGCCCCAGGAAGCGCTTTTAAGCAATAGTACCGATATTGTATCGGCACGGAAAACTGTTAATTTTGGATTACTTTATCTTTTAAATAACAATATTGATTTAAATGTAACAGGCGTGTATAATGCCCAAAAAAATAATAGAGATATGATTTTTGGTACTGTTTTGGGACTTAAACCCGGTGATGAAACCAAAATGAAGCTAAACTTTGGCATGTGGTACAAATTTAACGAAGCTTCATTTTATCCGTATGTTGGAGTAGCCATGGGAAACATCAGCGCCGGAATGAATTACACGGTTTATGGGAGCAAATTGCTGAGCGCTACGCCGCGTACATACGAATTGTCATTCATTTACCGGCATAATAATTTTAAAGGTTTTAAAGTGCCTTGCCCCAGGTTTTAGGGGTTGTTGTTTTATAGATTTATAGATCATGTTTTCTGAGCCATCATTACCATTATCTTTAATTACAACGGTACCAAGAGGCAAAGTTTAGCTAAAATCGTTTTTCTCTGCTCTATATCTCCTGACTTTCGGACATCCGACCCCGGACTTTATCCATTTTACTAATCATTAAGCACATTAAGAATTTATCTTCCGTGTTTTCCGGGCCTCTGTGGCTGTTTACTAAAACGCAAAGTTTGGCTAAAATCGTCTTTCTATGCTTTATATCTCCCGACTTTCGGACATCCGACCCCGGACTTAATCCATTTTACTAACCATTAAGAAATTAAGGACATTAAGAATTATCTTCCGTGTTTTCTGAGCCTCCGTGGCTGTTTACTAAGAGGCAAAGTTTTGCTAAAATCGTTTTTCTCTGCTCTATATCTCCGGACTCTCGGACATCCGACCCCGGACTTTATCCATTTTACTAACCATTAAGAACATTAAGAATTTATCTTCCATGTTTCCAAGTTTCCATGGCTTTTTACTAAACCGCAAAGTTTTGCTAAAATCGTTTTCCTCTGCACTATATCTCCGGACTTTCGAACATCTGACCCCCCGGACTTAATCCATTTTACTAACCATTAAGAAATTAAGAACATTAAGAATTTATCTTCCGTGTTTTGCAGGCCTCCTTGGCCGTTCACCAAGACGTAAAGTTTTGCTAAAATCGTTTTCCTTGCTCTATAACTCCGGACTTTCGGACATCTGACCCCAGACTTTATCCATTTTACTAACCATTAAGAAATTAAGCACATTAAGAATTTATCTTCCGTGTTTTGCAGGCCTCCTTGGCTGTTCACTAAGACGCAAAGTTTGGCTAAAATCGTTTTCCTCTGCTCTATATCTCCGGACTTTTGGACATCTGACCCCGGACTTTATTGATCATTTAAAATTGAATCTGGTGATTTTACTCCCCATTATCCCTATTACATTTTCCGTCACCCATCTCTAAAACAGCTTCAACTGCTCATTACCCGGTGGCTTTTCTTTACCGAAAACTGTTCTTCCGCCATATTTCCAGCTTTCGGCCCGTTCTTTTTGGATAACCTTTTCAAAATCCATATTAGGTACAAAATCTTTTTCCGCATTGCGGGCAATTTGATGTAATGATTTTATTGCCTGTTGTTTATCTGAGTTGCCTATTTTTGCCTTTTCTACCGCATTTCTTAAAACCTTTATCGTTTCATCGTACACATTTACTGGTACCGGAAATGGGTGTCCGTCTTTTCCGCCATTGGCGAAAGAGTAGCGGGCAGGGTCAGAAAATCGTGAAGGTGTACCGTAAATCACTTCACTTACCAAAGCCATTGATTGTAACGTTCTCGGCCCCATACCTTCCAGCAATAACAATTCTTCAAAATCACCCGGTTTCTTTTCCTGTGCAAGCCATAGAATACTGCCCAGGCGTTTTAAATCTATATCTTTCGATTTTACCTCATGATGATTGGGCAACACCAGATTTTGTATTTCACCCAGCATACGCGCCGGCGATTCGGCTGTGATGCTCATCATGCTTTGCCGGGTTTTGTCTGCATCATTTGAGGTTAGGTTTAAAATTTTACCCTGATTAATGCCACAAATGCCCGTATGTGGTTCTTCCACAAACGATTTTAAATTTTCAGAATGCCAGTGATACCTTCTTGCTGTCGAGCTGCTATCGCTCATGCCTTGCTGTACTACCGCCCAGTCTCCATCGCTGCTTAGAATAAAACTATGAAGATATAACTGAAAACCATCCTGAATAGCCGTATTATCTACCTTAGCGCTCAGTTTACTTGCACGCACCAGTTCGGTACCATTTAAACCTGTTTTATCTGCTATTCTTAACAGTTCATTTGGCGTTTCCCTGCTGTGTTTTCCTTTTCCTCCACAAATGTAAATGCCCAGTTCTTTTGATAAGGGGTTGATGGATTTCTTTAAAGCGCCCATTACAGATGTGGTAATACCTGATGAATGCCAGTCCATACCCATTACGGCTCCTAAACTTTGAAACCAAAACGGGCTGCTTAAGCGGCGGATTACCTCAGCTTTTCCATATTCTGCAATAATAGCTTCTGTAATGGCCAGGCCAAGTGTAGCCATGCGTTTAGCCAGCCAAGGTGGTACATGGCCATAATGTAGGGGTAAATCTGCGTTTCCTGATCTTTTCAATACTAACAAATTTAGTAAAATGAATTTAATAAAACTAATTTTGAATGGGGAAACTAATGAAAGCTATAAAGAATCTTTTTAAAAAATTAATAGTATAAAGCTATACGAGCTTATATTTTCTTAATTGCTTTATATGGTTTAAGTTATAAAAAGGTGATTAACAATTATTAACCGTATAGGATATATGAGATTCGTTTAAGCGCTCAGATATTAGCAATTTGCTATGGTTTTAAGATTCGTGATTAAGTTAGCAATGACGCAATAAAAAACGATTAGCAATATTTTTTGTTAATTTATAAACGTTATTAATCGTAATAATTCATTTTTATACATGCGGAAATTCTTACAACGCTTACTCAGTGCCTGGATCATTCGCATGTCGAATAAATTTGGCTCGAGACCCGACCGTAAACGTATTCACGACGCCTTAAGCAAACTTTACAAAACCATTAATCAGGAACCTGGCAAACGCGGTTTGATTTTTGAAATTACCGATGCAGATAAATTTATCGTTTTATCCGACCAGCATAAAGGTGCCCGTAATTATGCTGATGATTTCACACTGGCGGAAAAAAATTACCTGAAAGCGCTCGAATATTACAATCAGGATGATTTTCACTATATCAACTTGGGTGATAGTGAAGAACTGTGGGAAAATCTGCTTGAATCGGTAATTAAGCATAATAAGAATACTTTCGAGGCTGAAAAAGCTTTTATCGCTCAAAACCGCTTCACTAAAATATTCGGAAACCACGATTTGTATTGGGACAACGATCCTTTGGCTGGCTTTAACCTCAACAGGATTTACGGGAAGAAAATCCCAATTTATGAAGGCGCTATCCTTAGAATAAAAACAGGAGCGGGCCAGCTTGATATTTTCCTCACTCACGGACATCAGGGTGATTTGCAGAGCGATGGAAACTGGTTTAGCAAATGGTTTGTGAGCACAATCTGGGCACCTCTACAAGCCTATCTCCAAATTAATCCAAATACACCTGCTTACGATAATCAACTTAAAACCGTGCATAATGCCATGATGTACAGTTGGGTAGCTGAACAGGAAAATATGGCTTTAATTACCGGGCATACACACCAGCCGGTTTTCGCCTCTTTAACACATCTGGAAAGAATTTATGTGAAGTTAAAACAAGCGAAAAAAACCAAAAATAAAGATGAGCTTGCATTTTTAAATGAAGAACTGCACAAAAGGATTAAAGAAGAAGATAAGCCGCCGCGACTTGGCAAATACAAACCCTGGTATTTTAACAGTGGCTGCTGTTGTTTTAGTGATGGCGATATTACCGGAATTGAGATCGAAAATGGTTTTATCCGTTTGATTAAATGGTCGTACCATAAAAATGCAGTACCAGAAAGGGTACTGCTTGAAGAAATGAAATTAAGCGAATTATTCGAATCTATTTAATGGGCAGCGAAACAAAAAAAGTTGTCCCTAAGTCTTTTCCTTCACTTTCTACCTGCAATTTTCCTTTATGGATTTCTACCAGGGCATTTGCCGTGATCAAACCTAATCCATAAACATTTTCACACCCGGTAGCTACTGCGCTCAATCGCGGGAATTTCAGGAAAATTTTATCCAGATCTTCAGTTGTTAAACCCACACCATGGTCTTTTATGGCAATTGTAATTTCATTTTCGGCTATTTGATGTGATATGATGATTTCTTCTTCCTTAGGCGAAAATTTAATGGCATTATTAATCAGTTCGTTAAAAAGAATCTTAAGCTTATCAGGATCTCCAAATATTTTTAGTGGATTTTCAATATGGATAGAAATATTCTGAGCTTTTCGTTTTATACTTAAATCTAAATCGAGTTTTACATTTTCAAGTACTTCTTTCAGGTCAACCTCCGTTTTCTTAGGCTTAAAAGAGTTGGCTTCTTTACGTGCAGTACTTAATATCCCGTTCAGGTTATCGATCATCCTTTTAGATTGTGCGTTGATTTTTCCCGCAATTACTGATGCCCTTTCATCAACGCCAGGGATTCTTCCCAGAAGTTCAGATTGTAATGAAATGGTAGTCATGGGGTTTTTAAGGTCGTGAATCAGTACATGCAAACGGTCATCATAAGCCCTGAATGTTTTCCTGATTGCAATTCTCGATTCAAGTTTTTCAACAACCATGGCAGCCATTAAATTAAGCATATTGAGCTGCTTTTCCATTGCCTTTTCAGGCGCATCTCCGGCTACGTAAATCTGGCCGATATCAAATCCATCAGGCGTTCTAATCGGCGCGCTGGCAAAAAAAACAAATTGATCGGTCAGCGGTAAACCGATTTGCGATTTAACAAATACCTGATCATCTGCCTGAAAACTGATACCTGCATTAGAAACCTCAAAAATTGCTGCTGCCAGCTGCGTTAGCTGATCAAAAGCACTTTCGGCCGGTGTATCCAGGATATCATAATAGCTCAATTTTGCTAAACGCAAAGTTTCATTAGACTGAGGGTTGTTTTCTGCTTGATCGATCTGCATTAAGGCCTTTTTAATAGGATAAGAATGAAAAACTAAAGGTAAAGATTATGATAATAATGTAAACAATTAAGTCGTAAATTCCGTTAATATATTTTGCAGTAAACAGTGCGGAAAAACGTAAAATTACTACCAAAACAGCTTAAACGATGAGATTATACATAGAGCGTAAACCGGTTAAGGTTAATCCGGATACGAAAAGAGTTATTGCCCGTTTTTTTTTCAACGGAGAGGAGAGAGCATTAGAAGTAATTAGAAAGGTTTTAGAGTTTTCAGACGAGAAGGTGTTCTCGCTGATTTCGCCTATTTTGCAGGAGTATTCTAAAAGGCACCGGAACATCACCAAGATTTTAACCCGTCATTGCAAAAAGTTAAAAAAACAATTTATTGCATTGGGTACCGAATTTGAAGATATAGATGAATATACCAGATTACTTATTGGTGCCTATTTTACACACGAGTATTCAATAGAATCGGCAGCATTTTTTAACCCGAGCATTGTTGATGATCCTGATCAGACCGACCTGGTGGAAGGCGAAAAACGGGTAATCATCAGTTTCAGGGCTGTAGGTGAGGGGCACATTTCTTCAATTGTTTTCCGCCGTGCTTTGATCGATAAAAACAATAATATCCAGGTTTTACCTGTAGGGAATTATGTTGATGAGGCGGAGGTAGTAAAAAATGCCATCTATGTTAAAAAACTTTTCCTCAAAAAGGCAGCTTATGCGCAGATAGATCCTTCGGTGCTGGAAGAAATAGAAGCAAAACTGGACGATAAATTTGAATATACCAGTTTGAGCAATATTATTAAAGATTCGAAAAGTTTGTACAAGGAAAATCCAACACGTTTGATCGAATACGATAAAGTTCTTTGGCTGTCGGATACTTACCATACCATCAGTTTTTCAAAAGATACCGATATTTCGGACCGGGTGATTTTTCCGATTTCTGAATTTGAACGTAAAGGGATTGAAGATGCCCGTTTTGTGAAATTTATTAAGGACGACGGTAAGACCTTGTATTATGCAACTTATACTGCTTTTGATGGCTCTTTAATTATCCCGAAACTGGTACAAACTGAAGATTTTTACGAATTTAAGGTAATTCCGCTTTATGGAGATGGTGCGCAGAACAAAAATCTGGCTTTATTTCCGCGTAAAATTAAAGGTAAATATGTAATGATGAGCAGGATAGATGGCTGGAATAATTACCTGATGTTTTCGGATAAGGTGAATGTGTGGGAAAATCCAGTCCTTTTAAAACAACCGCGTTACGATTGGGAACTGGTACAGATTGGTAACTGTGGTTCGCCTATTGAAACGGATAAAGGCTGGATTGTAATTACCCACGGCGTTGGCCCGATGCGACGGTATTGCATTGGTGTAAGTTTGCTGGATCTGGATGACCCGAGTATAGAGATCGGTCATTTAAAAGAGCCTTTAATCATCCCGAATAACGATGAACGTGAAGGTTATGTGCCCAATGTAGTTTATTCCTGCGGGTCGATCATTAGCAATGGTGAACTGATTATTCCTTATGGATTATCAGATTACAGTTCTTCGTTTGCAACGGTAAATCTAGAGTTGCTATTGAATAAATTGCTGGAGAATAACGAGAAATAAATCATGATAATTTCTTGTTTCAGCGAGAGCAATGAATTTAAGTATATTTAAACCTCGCAGGTTTTATAAAATATTTCCAAGGTCTGTGTCCTCACAGACCTTTTTTGTTATAATCAAAATTTCAGTCTTTTCCATAGTGTGTCTTCACACACCATCTTTATTATAATCAAAATTTCGTTCTGTGAGGATTCAGCCCGAGGACAAGGGTATTAATCTATTTCCATGGTCTGTGTCCTCACAGACCATTTTTTATTACAATCAAAATTTCAGTCTTTTCCATAGTGTGTCTTCACAAACCATCTTTATTATAATCAAAATTTCGTTCTGTGAGGACACAGTCCGAGGACAAGGGTATTAATCTATTTCCAAGGTCTGTGTCCTCGCAGACCTTTTTTGTTATAATCAAAATTTCAGTCTTTTCCATAGTGTTTGTCTTCACAAACCATCTTTATTGTAATCAAAATTTCGTTCTGTGAGGACATAGCCCGAGGACAAGGGGTATTAATCTATTTCCAAGGTCTGTGTCCTCACAGACCATTTTGTTAGTCTTAGAGAGACCGATATAGTATAATCTAATATCCTAAGAACACGTAACCCAGGTTAAATAAACCTGATAGAACGGAAAGCCCGGAGCGAAGTAATGAGTGAGGACTTGCAGTGATAGCAGGACTGTTGTAACCGAAGCGTACCGAACCCTGATTTTCAAAATTATAACGACTATTTAATGAAACGAAGTAATGCATTTTCTCACTTTAACCATCCAACTTCAACTCTAAAGTTTTTATTTATTAAAAAAGGCTGATTCATTTCTGAACCAGCCTTTTATATTTCCAAGACAATTTGGTATTAATTGTATTTATCTGCTTCTACCAGGGGGGAAGACAGTGTTTCATACTCAGCTTCTGCGGCTTTCAGGATAGCCAGATGTGATATAAAATAAGCCAGCGTACTTTCAGCCCCCTGATTTCTGTTTACACTGTTAAACTGTAAGCCATCGGCACAACCATGTGTTTCAAAATCGTATAATGGAATGTGCAGGCTGTTTTTACCTAAAAACCACTGATAACTTGTATGCATTAAATTGAGGTATTGATCATCCTTAGTAATCTCGAAAGCTTTGGCGTAAAGTAAAACCATAGCCATGGTTTCTAAAGCCTGCTGATCGTAAACTGGATTTTTACCGTGTTTTTTCATCCAGCCTGCGTTTCCAACCGGATTAAGGTATCCGTTTTCGAAAGAGAAACTATTTAAGAATGCAATGCTTTCCATCGCAATTTTATATGATGCTGCATTTCCGGTAACCTCATAATGGTGAAGCAAGGCTAAAGGCAATATCGCGTTATCATAAGTTAGAATATCTTCAAACCAATGCCAGTCGCCATCTTTGTGCGCTTTATAAGACGCTACAAGTGAGCTGGCCAGCAGGTTAATTTCTTTAATAATCATTTCATCGCCGGGATGTGCACACAGGTAATAAGCCAGACCAATAATGGTGTTTGCTTTACCTCTGATGTATTTCAGGTTTTTAAAATGCGGAATAGAATGTGAAAATAATTCCCTTCCAAATTCTCGGTAAGAGTTATTTGGAGCACTGGACACCAAATATCCAAGAGACCAAATGGTGCGCCCGAAAGAATCTTCAGAACCTACTTCGTCCAAGTAATTACGGTTAAAACTTAAAAAATTCCTGAAGTTTCCGTTATCTGTTTGCATGTACTGGATAAAACTCAGGTACACAGGCATAAATTTTAATGCTTTTGGGTTTTCGCCCTGCTCTGTAGCCATTAATGCCATAATCAAAGCCCTTGCATTATCATCTATACAATATCCTTCCTTTAAATTCGGAATGCCGAATCTTGCATGTTGTATAATGCCGGTATCATCGGTCAATAAAGAAATATGGTTCAGGTTTAAGGCCGGCATACTTTCTACATCGATAATAGGAGGAGTAATTCTTTCTGCTTTTTTTCCAGCGGTTACCGCTTCATTTAATACATTAAGATACACCGTACCAATGGCAGGCCAGCGCAGGTTTAAACCATATTCATAAGCATTTTGCTTAAGTTTTTGGTATTTATCCTGATCGCTTAAAAGTTCGTTTACAATGTTTGCCAGTTGCGCATCGTTTTTAAAATCGAACAGTTTTCCCCTGTTATCGGCCAAAAGCTCTTGTGCATGCCAGTAAGGTGTAGAAACTACTGCTGCACCGGCGCCAATGGCGTAAGATAAAGTACCACTGGTAATTTGCGCTTCATTTAAATAAGGCGTAATGTATAAAGTACAAGCGGTTAAATATTGGTGAAGTTCGTTTTCGGAAACAAATTTGTTTACAAAAGCAATGTTATTTTCTACGCCTAACTCTTTGGCCAATGCCTTTAAGCTGTCGCGGTATTCTTCGCCATTATGTTTAACCACACCAGGATGGGTATTGCCCAGAATCACATATAAAACGTCAGGGTGCTGGGCTACAATTTCGGGCAAAGCCTTAATTACAGTTTCCAATCCTTTATTTCTGCTGATCAATCCAAACGTAAACAGCACTTTACGACCTTTAAACAATTCGCTCTGTGCAATTTCGTTATTTGGTACCGGTTCTAAATCGGGTACACCGTGTTCTATTAGTTTAATCGATGTTTTTGGGATCTGATAAATGCTGGTTAAAAACATTACCGCTTTTTTGCTCATTACCACAATATTGGACGATTTTAAGGCAATCTCCTTAATAATGGTTTGCTGCATAAAACTCGGCTCTTTTAAAACCGTATGCAAAATGGTGATAAATGGCTTTTTTAACCTGTTGATTAACGATAACAGAAATACACCACTGTTACCGCCATAAATACCAAATTCATGCTCGATAATGCAGCTGTCTACATCACTGTTATTAATAAAATTAGCAGCTTCGATATAATCCTGCTGGTTTTGCTGACGGATGACGAATTTTACTTCATCAGGGTACTGATGTTCATTTACATCATCAGACTCATTTAATGCAACAACAAAACTGTTTTGTGGATTATAGGCAGGATTTAAACTTAATGCATTAACCAGGTTTTGGTTAAAAGTAGCCAAACCACATTCGCGTGGAGGGTAGGTAGATATATAGGCTATTTTCATATTTCAAATAGGGTTGATACTTAAATAACATCGTATAATCTAAATAGTTTGTGCTTTCCTCAATTTATGCTTAATAAAAGCCAAAACAATCTCATTTAGGCTGTTGTTAGTAGGTAAACAATAACTACGATGAGATCAATATGGAAAGGTTCTATCGGGTTCGGTTTGGTAAACATCCCAATCAAGCTGTTTTCAGGTGTACAAAACAGTAACCTCGATTTAGACATGCTCGACGAACGCGATCATGCAAAAATTAAATTTTTAAGGGTAAATGAAAACACCCACAAGGAAGTACCTTACGAGAAAATAGTGAAAGGCTATTTTTTAAAGGACAAATATATTGTACTGGACAAACATGATTTTGAAGAAGCAGCTCCGGAAAAAACAAAAATTATTGAGCTCGAAAACTTTGTGGATCTGAAAGAAATTAATCCGGTTTATTACGAAACTTCTTATTATACCGAACCAGAGAAACAGGGTAAAAAAGCTTATGGTTTATTGTTAAAGGCTTTAGAAAAATCGGGGAAAGCCGGCATTGCAAGGTTTGTACTCCGAAATACCGAAAACCTTTGTGTAATTCATCCGATGGAAAACGTAATTGTGATTACCAAAATCAGGTTTGAACAGGAAATCAGAAGTTTATCAGAAATCAATAAAGTAGATGATATTACGATTACCAAAAAAGAGATGGATGTTGGTTTAGCCCTAATTAAACAATACAGCTCAAAATTCGACCTGAGTGCCTTTAAAGATGATTACAGCACCGAATTGTTAAAAATTATTAGGGCAAAAGCGAAAGGTAAGCGGGCTACAGTTAAAAAGATGAAACCTCAGAAAGCAACAAGTGATGACCTTTACGATCAGTTAATGCAGAGTTTAGGCTCAAAGAAAGGCGCTTAACAGTTAAAAGCAATTTTACCATATATAAAAGAAGGGCACAGATATAAAAAATCTGTGCCCTTTTGTTGTTTAAATTAAAATCTTACTTAAAAGCAGCTTTTAACTGGTCTGCAGCATAAGCTTGTGCAGCTTTAGCTTCCGGCACCAAAATAGCCATTCCAAAAAATTCATGAGTTACCCCTTCATAATTTTTGCTGTCAACTTTTACGCCGGCAGCTTTCAGTTTATCAGCCAGCATTACACCGTCGTCATGTAAAGGATCAATTTCTGCCGTAATAATGGTTGTTGGCGGTAAACCTTTTAAGTTGGCATTAACCAATGAAATTTTTGGGTTTTGCGCCTCAATCATTGTAGTTAAATATTTTTCTGTAAACCAGCCCATCATTGCTTTATTTAATGGTTTTGCTTTTTCGTACATTTTATACGATTCAGTATTCATATCAGATTGTGCAATCGGGTACACCAGAACTTCGTGTACAGGAATCATAATGTGTTTATCGCGTGCCATTATCGATACATTCGCTGCTAAATTGCCACCGGCACTTTCACCTACAACAGCAATTTTAGCTGGGTCGGCTTTTAAACTCACCGCATTTTTTACTGCCCACTCGTAAGCTGCAAATGCATCATTATGTGCTGTCGGGAATTTGTTTTCAGGTGCCAGGCGATAAGCTACCGAAACTACAACAGCGCCAACCTGTTCGGCCAGGCCTTGTGCAGAGGCATTATATACGTCTAAATTGGCGATTACAAAGCCACCTCCGTGGTAATAAACGATTAATGGATACGGGCCTTTTCCTTCTTTAGGCGTGTAAACACGCAAGTGGATCTTTCCGCCGCTCACATCAATATCTTTACCCATGGTATCAACCTTTGGTGTAGGGATGGTAATGTTGTTTTGTTTTACCAGGTCCATTACCGCATCTGTTGGCGTATGGTTTTTACGGGCATCGGTAGCACTTAAAGTTTCAATTGGTTTATCACCATAACTGGCCAATTTTTCAATCACGGTTTGCATTTCCGGCCTTATGGTTTTACCCCATTCAGGTGCCGGTCCTGCAGGTTTTAAGCCTGCCGCTGCGGTAGAATCAATTATGGTCGAATCTGTTGTAGTTGTTGTTTTTGTGTTGCTCGTACACGCCGCTAGCGAAACTGCCATGCCGCATATTACTGCACTAAGTTTTAATGTGTGGGTTTTCATAGGTTATTTTTTATGTTTTATTTGAATATGTTTCTATAACAGTATCAATCAAATAAGTGTTTTTACGGCCTTACAACTTTTTAGAATTTAACCAAATAGCAAACATCTTTGCGAATTATCGTGTTCTTATTAGAAAATATAAATATGCTAACGGAAATAACAGGACTGCCAGATCATATTTTTGGCGTAAGGGCAACTGGAGAAGTAACCAGCGACGATATAAAAGATGTACTCATCACCGGACTTAAAAGAACGGCACAGCGTTTTAAAGAAATCAGGTATCTGCTTGTTTTAGAAACCGATGTAAAAAACTTTACTGCCGGCGCCTGGATACAGGACGCCAAAGCCGGCATTGAAAATTTTACCAAATGGAAAAAGATTGCCGTAGTAAGCGCCGAAAAAGGTGTGGAGTGGTTTACCGATATTTTTACGGTAGCTACGCCAGGAAAATCGAAAGGCTTTAAGCCCGAGGAACTGGAAGAAGCTAAAGCCTGGTTAAATACTGAAGAATAATATTATAAAAAAATAAACGATGAAAAATACTAAAACTGCCGAGGAAAGTAGCAAGGCTACTGCACCGAAAAATACTAAAGCCAAAGGTGCTGATGATAAAGTAACATCAGCTAAAGATGCCAAAAAAGTAAATGTAACCAAAGATGCTCCCGTAAAAAACAAGAAACCCTAAGAAAATAAATTCCCTTTTTTATGAAGATTGATGCCGGTAATATTGATCATTTTTATGATAAAGCCTATGATTGGATAATTGATAAAGGACCTTCTGTAATTTTAGGCATAGCCATACTTATTTTGGGCCTATGGTTAATTAAACTATTGGGTAAATGGATGCAGGGCGGTATGCACCGTAAGGATGTAAATCCATCGCTCAGGCCTTTCCTCACCAGTTTAATGCTCATTACGCTAAGAATTTTACTGATCCTTACGGTGATGCAGATTATCGGGATCCAGTTAACTTTCTTAACCGTATTAATTGGCGGTATTGGTGTGGCTGCAGGCTTAGCTTTATCGGGTACATTACAAAATTTTGCGAGCGGGGTATTGATTTTACTTTTAAAACCCTTTGTTGTGGGTGATAACATTATCGCCCAAAGTCAGGAGGGGACAGTAACCTCTATACAGATATTTTATACTATTGTTAAAACATTCGATAACAGAACGGTAGTGATCCCGAATAGCAAACTATCTAACGAGGTAATCATCAACATCAGCAGGGAAGGAAGCAGGCGCCTGGACATTGAAATGAAATTTAGTTATGGCATCGATTACGATCAGGTAGTAGCGATTTTTAATAAAACGGTTGATGAATTTAAAGATTGCTTAAAAACTCCTGAAAGAAGGATTGGTGTATCGTCACTTGAAGACAGCGGTTTTAAAATCAGTTTAAATCTTTGGGTAAATGCACATGGCTTTACCGATACTAAGCTTTCATTTCTGGAAGTACTGATGAAAAACCTAAAACTTGGGGGAATGAAATTACCTGGTATGCCAGAATAATGGTCACTTCCTCAATAGGGCATAAATCTTATCCATTAATTCATCGATGTTAAATGGTTTTGCCATAAAATCATCGGCAAGTACATCATCAACAGCATAATTACTTGCGTTGTAACGGGCAGAAATCATTAAAACAGGAATATGTTTTGTAGTAGCAGTATCTTTAAGTTCTTTTAAAAGTTCTCTGCCATCAGCGTCAGGAAGCATTATATCCATGATAATCACATCAGGATTAAGTTCATGTACATGGTTAATAAAGTCTGCTCCTTTATTTAATCCGGCAACGTTGAAAGCTTCGCTTTCTAAAATAAGGGTAATAACATCCAGGATTGCATGGTTATCTTCAATAACCAAAATATTCTTCTTCGCCAAGCTTAGGGTGATTGTTTAAATTTCAAACAAATATATAATAAAAAATAAATCCTAAAACCTAAATAAGTAAATTAGAGACATTCTAAAAACAGGCTTAATATTTGTTAATCCGTTAAATCTAATATTTTTGCAACATCAATACATCATATGACTAAATTTTCTGTAGACTTAACCAACTGTGATAAAGAACCCATTCATATACCTGGTAAAATTCAATCACATGGTTTTCTTATAGCAGTTGATAAGAGCGATTTCTCTATTACATATCTTAGTGAGAATGCAGGAGATTTTTTAAAAGAACAGGCTAAAAACCTTTTGGATAAGCCACTTTCCATTTTAAACGATCTGATTAAACAGCAGGATCCGGAATTCGATTTGGAAGATCTGTTAAAGCTTGGCATAATACGTAAAAGTTTTGATGCCATTAGTCCCCATCCGATTGAAATTAATGGTAATCCTTTTTACTTAATTATTTCTTCATCTGATGGCAATTGGCTGCTTGAATTTGAGCCTGTTACTTTACAATATGATATCCAAAGTTCCATAGGCCGCTCCGCCTCATCCATGCTTCAGGGCAAGAGTGTTTCTGCATTATTGAGCAGTGCAGCACTGGAAGTTAAAAAACTGATCAATTATGATCGGATTATGATTTATAAGTTTCTGGATGATGGGCATGGAGAAGTTGTAGCCGAAGAAAAGGAAGGTAATTTAGAACCATTTTTCGGTTTACATTACCCGGCATCTGATATTCCGAAACAGGCAAGGGAACTTTATAAGCTAAATTTAACCAGATTAATTGCCGACGTAAACACCAGCGACTCTACAATTATAACCTTTAAAGAAGATCAACCACTCGATTTAACCAATGGCGCATTGCGTGCCGTATCACCCATACACATTCAGTATTTAAAAAATATGGGTGTGCATTCGAGCTTTAGTATATCATTAATTTCGCATGGTGAATTATGGGGCTTAATCGCCTGCCATAACTATAGCCCAAAATTTATCGATTACAAAGCCAGGGAAGGTTCTAAATTAATTGGCCAGATCCTTTCTTCAGCATTAGAGTACCGTCAGGAAGAAGAAGACGCTGCAGTAATAAAACAATTTAAAGATACCGCCAGTGTTTTATCTGAGCATTTAAACCGGGATAAATACCTGGTTGAGGCCATTTCCACACATAAAACCAATATTCTGGATGTAACTGAAGCAGCAGGTGTAGCTATTATTTTCGAAAACGAGCTTAAAACCATTGGTACAGTACCATCGGATGATGAAATACGCGAACTTGCAGATTGGCTAAAAAATACGAGTGACGAATCGATTTATTATACCCATCGCTTACCTGAGATTCATTCTCCCGCTAAGAAATACAAATCCATCGCCTCCGGGATTCTTTCCTGCACTTTAAACAAGGAGCTGGGCGAAATGATTATCTGGTTTAAACCCGAAATGATTACCAATGTAAACTGGGCAGGTAATCCCGAAAAACCTGCAACACTATCAGAAAACGGCCTTTTAAACCTATCTCCAAGAAAATCTTTCGAAATCTGGTCGCAGGTGGTGAATAACACTTCCGAAAAGTGGCTTGCCGAAGAAATTGCCTCAGTATTAAGAATCCGTGAAATTATCATCACAGATATCAATAAAAAAGCCAACGAAATTAGGCTGCTTAACGAAAAATTACAGGCTGCATACGAGGAGCTCGATACTTTTAGTTACACCATTTCCCACGATTTAAGAACACCGCTAACCTCTATAAAAACCTATACCGAACTGTTGCTCAAAAATAAAAGCATTGATGAAGTTGGAAGGAAAATGTTAGACAGGATTTTGAACGGAGCAGACAAGATGAATTTTCTGATCAAAGAAATCCTGAATCTGGCCAGGGTAGGGCGTTCTGATGTTATTTTTGAAACAGTTAAGATGGATTCGTTGTTAACTGAAATTAAGAACGAAGTGCTGACGGCTTTTAAAGCAGACAATTCCGAACTGATTTTAGGGCAATTGCCAAATTTAAAAGGCGATAAAACAATGATAGCCCAGGTATTTACAAACCTGATCGGGAATGCGGTAAAATACTCTATGATGGCCGATAAGCCTAAAATAGAGGTTTCCAGTTATATTGATGGCGGAGAAATAATTTACGCTGTTAAGGATAACGGTATAGGAATTGATAACCGATATTACGACAGGGTGTTTGAGCTTTTCAAACGCATGGATAATGTTAAAGATATTGAGGGGACAGGAGTAGGCTTAGCTATTGTAAAAAGGGTTGTGGAAAAACACAACGGAAGGGTTTGGTTTGAAAGTAAGTTAAACGCAGGTTCTACTTTTTACGTAGCTTTTAAAAACAGATAAAATGAAAACGCCAGATATATTTTACGTGGAAGACGATATAGACTATGCATTTTTTATGCAAAGCGCTGTACAGGAAGTAAAAGATACACTTAATTTAACCATTGTTGAGGATGGGGCAGAAGCTTTACAGAAATTACAGGATTTTGCAGATACTAAAACAAAACCGAAACTGATTTTACTGGATTTAAACCTGCCGGGTTTATCTGGCCTTGATCTGTTAAAGTTTATCAGGGATATTCCTTACCTGAAAACGGTTCCCGTAATCTTATTTTCTACATCAGATAATCCGGATGATGTAAGGGCATCGATAGAATTTGGCGCGAACGCTTACCTGACCAAGCCTGATGGATATGAAAACCTGGTGAAGTGTGTGCATTCTGTACACGATTTTTGGTTTAACCAACATTTAAGGCTAAATTAGAATTTATAAAACATTTATAGGGAGATTCGGGTATTATTACCCGGATCTTTTCTTTTTAAGATCATTTTTAATTAAAATAATACCACGATATGATTGCCAATTTATTGAGGACAGAAACTGCAGAAAACCATAAAACACTAGAGTCGTTAATGTTTGTAAATGAAATTATGAACAATTCGTTAAGCATCGATCAGTATAAAAAACTGTTGACGGTTAATTATATCATCCACCAGAAATCAGAAAATATATTGGCCAATATGCTCAATGCTGATATTGCCGCAGAGCTCGAAATGAATAGCAGGCTAAAACTTTCTGCATTAGAAAAAGACTTAAATTATTGGGGTATTGATAGTTTAACATTGCCGGGTTTAAATTTTGAACTCTATCTTCCGCAAAAAAATACTGCCGAAGTTTTAGGCGCTTTATACGTGCTTGAAGGTGCAACATTAGGCGGAAACGTAATTAAAAGGCATATTTTGGCCAATCCTAACTTTAAAGATCATGAAGCCGGTTTAAATTATTACGGTGTATATGGTGAAGAGTTGAGCACAAAATGGAAAAAATTCGTTTCAGTATTAAATGAACGCGTTCCGGAAGTAGATTATGAGCGTTGCATCAACAGCGCCAACCAAACCTTTAATAACCTGATCAACTTATCAAAACAACTCAGTTAGCCCCTCCGATTTTGATCTTCAAAATGTAAAAAATGGGCCTGTAATAGTTTCAGGGCATTTTTTTTTGATTGTGAAAATGTGCAAAACTTATTGTAAATAAATATTTGCTTTCTGTTGTTAATTCAAGGTAAATATGTATTATTGAAAAAAATAAATTTTTTAAACCTTAAAAACATCAATTAGCGATGGAAAAATTCTCAAAAGTTAAAGCTGCTCTTGCTGCTGTTGAAGCAGATGTAGAAAAATTTTATAATGCTGGCAATGCAGCTGCTGGTACTCGTGTGCGTAAAGCAATGCAGGATCTTAAAGTTTTAGCACAAGAAATCCGTGCAGAAGTAACTGAAAAGAAAAACTCTGGAAAATAATATTTCGCGGGTAGAAACAAAAAGGGTTCTGGTATGCCGGGGCCCTTTTTGCGTTTGCTGATAGTAGCTTGCGGGGGTCGGATGGGTATGTTTCCTGTCAGACCCCCGTAAGTCTTTTTTAAAATCCTAAAAAAGATAAAGCTCCCCATCGCGGAGAGCTCTTATCCAACTAACAAAACATATTTTTTTATCCAGACCTCTGAAATCTGATCGTTAGATCATACATCCGGTTTCAGAAACCTTTCGATGATTATCCCTTTTTAACCAGTTTATATTCGATTACCGGTTTGCCACGCGTGCCACCATCATTAGAAATAAAGCTGTTAAACTTAAGTTTGTATATATTTCCAGATGCATCTTTCACAAGAAAGAATATGTCTGATTTAACACCTATTGGTGTTGTAATGCCATTAGTTGTTACCGGTTGTGTAAGGCGCCAGTTTGCACCAATTACATCTCTTGAAGAGGAGAAAGTAACAGATGATAAGTCCGATTCAGTAAATGCCGCATAAGATTTTTTACTGGTAGAAAATGCTGAAGCAGTAGTTCCGCCCAGGCTGTTAATAAAAACCAGATCAGAAAATGCATATGGAAAAGTGCTGGTCCAGTACATGCTGTAACCCCAAACAATATCCCAGCTTGCCTTTGCCGGCTCAGCAGTTACAGCTGTTCCTTTAACTAAAGATGCAAACTGGAAATTGGCTTCAGTATTTTTAGTAATATCTAATGTTTTAAAAGTAGTTTCGGTTAATTTAGCATATTGTAGTGTGTAGCCATTACCTTTTCTGATCACCCTGATTTTGTAAAGTTCATCATTGGCTAATACGTTAGCTGATCCTCCTTTTCTGTTAACGATATACACTTTATTTTCAGCATCTGTTGCCGAGATTGTAGCAATAGCGGTTTTATTTAGAATATTTGCCTCTCTGCCATCATCAACTATGCTGAAATTACCTGATCCTTGCCCAACTTTTAATACACTAGAATCAAAGCCTGTAGCAGTTACGGCATTTAAATCTGTTTTATCCGTCACCACAGCTGAAGCGCCGTTGGTTGAATTCAAAATAACTTTAAAATCTGTTCCACTGTAAAATCCTAAATCCCAGCTGTCTCTTTCAATAGCAGTTTGTTTATCAGTACTAAAATCTACATAAACGCTATTGCCGGCTGCACTTCCAAGTTCTGCACCAATTAAACCATTAAGTGTTAAAGTATTTCCGTCTGATGGTGGAACAACCACAATAGGTTCATCAGTATTTTTTTTACAAGCGGTAAAGCTTAGCGCCAAAAGTGCGATAGCGATTGTTGAGTTAAATTTGTTCATGTTTTTATTATAATTATGTAGTTTAATATTAGAGTTTACTCCAGTTGTAAGTTAAGCCCAGTACGTAAGAACGGCCATAGCTATATGGTACAGATGCACCACCTGTACTATGGGCGCCACCGGTAGCAGTTGAGCTGTTGCTTAATTGCGTAACATTAAATAAGTTTTTAACCCCTGCGTTAATGGTTAAAGAGCTGAACAAAATTTTATTCAGCATTAAATCAGCAAAGCTGAAACCCGAAATCGTCGTTTCTTTATACAGCTCTGGTGTACTGCTTTTTTGAAAACCTGGCTTTTTGCCTGTATATTTAAAGAACACACTAACATTTGCATCGATTTTAGGAAATCCATAGGTTAAATTCGCCGTAATTTCAGGAGACCATAATATTTTTGTGCCCGCAAAGTCTTGAGCTTCCGAATAATCGTGGTAGGTGCCTATATAGGATACGCCAATATTAGCTTGTAAAGATTTGAAATTCAATGTATTATCCAGCGTTCCTCCAGTCGTTTTAAAGTTTTCAATATTAAGTAATGTGGTAACAGTCGGATTGGCAGGATCAAAATCAAAAATAATCCTGTTTTTGAATTTGTTGTAAAATCCGGCAAGTGTTGATTTAAAACTGAGGTCTTCTGATGATATCCCTGCCCAGGCAATCGAGGCATTGAAACTATCAGATTTCTCTGCCTTTAAATTTGGGTTTCCATAAATGGTGTGACTTGCATCTACAAAATCGTAATATAATTCTCTAAGGGCTGGAGATCTAAATCCTTTTGCATAAGCCAGTCGAAGATCCAGTTGATCATTTAGTTTAAACTTTGTATTTAATGAAGGAATTACCGGGGGCGCATTGTAAACCGAATTTTTGATAAACCTGAATCCAGGTCGGATATTGATTCCTTTGCCAAACTTAAGTTCTGATGAAATGAAAGCAGCATAGTCACTGATTACCGGTGAACCACTTATTCTTTGTCCGCTGGCTGCATCCCGATTGTATTCAACACCTGGCTGAAATGATACCATTTTATTCAATGTATAAACAGCCGTTGCCCTGAAAATGGCTGAATTAAACCTGGCAACATCCTGTTCTCCTGCACCAAGTGATAATTCTTCGGTATTATTGGTAAAATCATGAATAACTGTTCTGGTGGCCCGGTCGAGATTGGTAAAACCTGCAATAGCTGATAACTGTAGCGTATTATTGATTTTGTATTCAGATTGAAGCTGTTGTGTGTAGCGGTGTGTGGTATAAGTTTGCAATAATCCCTTAAATGTATTAGGGTTTAATCCGTTACGGACATCAATATCTTCTTTTAAGCCATCCAAACGGTACCAGATGTTGAAATTATGATTGCTGTATCCGATTTTAGTATTCGCCAAAAACTGTTCTTTCGGTTTCCAGCGGTTAGGTACGGCGCTCACTTCCTGAATGGTAGCTGTTTTACTTGCTAAATTCCAGCCACCAAATTCATTGTGCGTAAAACCTGCCAATATGTTCCAGTTATTGTTTTTCCAGTTGGCACTGATATTCTGTATATGATTTCCCTTACCAGATAAAGCCTCGTATTCATTACCTGCAGATTCTTCCTGAACCCTTGCAGATAGGTTTAATAAAGATTTACCAGCACCACGCTTGGTTATGATATTGATTACTCCTGCCAGTGCATCTGTACCGTATATTACAGACATTGGCCCTTCAACAATTTCGATACGGTCGATGGTATTGATATCGATCTGGTTTAAACTTTCCCTGGCATCCGACCGGTCTGCCATAGGTACACCATCAAGCAAAATTTTGATGTTTCTGCCGGTCATTCCCATCAAAGAAACATCGGTGGTTCCTAAAGTTAAATCATTACTAAAGCGAAAACCCAGTTCGGTGTTTAAAACCTGCTGTACATTGGTAGCAGCCCTCAATTTAATCCGTTCGGCCGTAATGGTTCTGATATTGTAAACAGAGTTCCTTAAAGTTTGTGGCCCGTACTGCCCGGTAACAACAACATCTTTTAAATCATTTGCCTTAGTGGTATCAACTTTAATTTCTTGAGCCACAGTAACAAATCCGCAAAGCGATAAGGCAATTGATAAATATATCTTCATTTATTTAGACTAATTATAAATAATTGTGCAAATTTGTGCATAATCACAAAAAACAGATAACGTTAAACGGATAATTAATACCGCTAAACGGATTAAATCATGATGGAATTTAAACGCTCAGTAAATGGAAATACCATTTATAACAACACTTATCCCGATAATTTTGAAGGCAGTAATATTGTTGATGAATTTGCAGTTGACTATAAAAACGACAATGCAAGCATCGAGATAAAAGAGAAATGGTTTAAGGGGATCCACATGAGTTTAATTAAAATTGAAACTGATTTGCAGCAAGATTTTCTTTTCGAATCTTCCTGTCCGCTTGTCGGTTTTTTATTTTGCTTAAGTGGTGTAATTGGCTATAATTTCAATATTCAACAGGATAATTTCTCCTCAATTAACAAAAACGAGCAAAACATTAATTTAGGTTGTATTGATAAAATCGTATTCAGGACAACAGAGCAAACTAAATTGCTTTACATACAATTTACGGAAAGTTATTTTAGAAAGGCTGCAGCAACCGAACCCCTTTCACTTCAATCACAATGGTTTCAACAGCCCGTTAAACCTGAAACCAGTTTAATTTTACAGCACATTATTAATTGCAAACATGAGGAAAAAGCTAAACGTTTATTTTTAGAAGCAAGGATTCTAGATTTAATGATTATGTTCCTGAACCAGAATCAGGAGCAGCAAAGCATTACTTTTAAACAGGAAGATATCAATAAAATTATGCTGGCAAAGCAACTGGTAGAGCACGATCTCCAAAGGCCAAACTCACTGATTGAACTTTCGCGTAAAGCCGGCATTAACGATTATAAGCTTAAGAAAGGCTTTAAAGAATTAACGGGGCATACCGTATTTGGTTACCTGTATAAAATCAGGATGGAAAAAGCACACTACTTCCTGTCGAAAGAAAAAAAGAGTGTAAATGAAGTTGCTTTTTTAGTAGGCTACAAAAATGCCCAGCATTTCATTGCAGCTTTTAAAAAGAAATACCACATTTTGCCGGGCAGTTTAAATAAAAACTAAAAACTCAGCGCAAACGTTTGTTTATTCTTTTACTTCATTCACAATCAGGTCTGATTCTACAATGGTATTGTAATAAGCCTGGTTCTCTGAATTTGGACTGTGGATCAGATCAAGCAGAATATTTGCGGCTTTCTGCCCTTGTAAATAAGGGTATTGCTCTACCGATGCAACAGGCGAATTATCCAGGTAACTGATAATGGGTAAGTTGGCATAACTCACTATATCAAAATCATTAATCACATTTAGCTTTTTGAAATATTTGATCAGAAATAGTGCTACATAATCATTAAAAGCAACAATTGCTGTAGGTTTTCTTTTGTGATTTAAAAACTGGTCGGCAGCTTCTATAGTGCCTTGTTCAGTTAAATCGCAATTCACAACCAATGAAGGGTCGAACTTTAAACGGTTAAAGTTAATGGCTTGCATGTAACCATCTTTGCGTTCTTCGCTTGCATATAAGGTATTTGGACCATTGATCATGCCAATACTTCTGTGGCCTTTTTTTAACAGGTAATTAACTGCTTTTATGGTTGCACTTTCTAAACTGCAGGCAACATAATGTACATTTTTAAAAGGAGGGATGCGGTCGAAAAATACAACAGGAATATTAAATGAGTTTAATTTTTCAAAATGATCAAATTTCGAAGTGTCTTTACTGATGGATACCAGTAAACCATCAACACGCTGATTTTTCATTTTTTCAACGAGTTTCACTTCCTGTTCATAATTATCATGAGATTGGGCAAAAATAACCGTGTAGTTTTTTTTAATCGCTTCATCCTCAATGGCCGATATGGCGATAGAGAAAAAGTGTTCAGAAAGTTCAGGTAAGATTACACCAATTGTGTAGGTTTTTCCTTTCTGAAAAAGAATTGCCGCATTATTAGGCTCATAGTTTAGAGATTTGGCCAGCTGCTTAATTTTCTCCCTGGTTACCGCTCCAATACTGGGATGATCGTGTAAACCTCTGGAAACACTAGATGGGGATATGTTTAAAATCCTGGCTATTTCTTTGATTGTGGTTGGCTTCGATTGCATTGTAAGTGCTAAACTACATTAAATTTCTTCAATATGTAATATTACAAAATTAATCAAACGTTTGCGTTGTTTTTTTTTCTCATTTCTTTCTTCCAGCTTGTAAATATCAATACATTCGGGGAACGAAACGTACATCATTTCCGGAATTAGTAGCATCAGATTTACAGATAGAAAATGATTAAATTTAATAAAAAATGAATGAGGCATTAAAATAAATGCTGATTTATAAAGGCACACCCCCAATGATTAACAAAAATGCCCCTCTTTATGAGGGGTGTTTAAAATAAAAAACGAGAAGTGTTCGTACCACTCCTCGCTAAACGGGTTATATTCCTGCAGGCAGGATACAATAAGTTATCTAAGCTATATGTTAACCCATACCAAAGGTATAAAATTTAGTTATTCTTTAAACATCAAATCCTTTCAATTTTGGAGGGATTTTTCATTACAGAAGTAATCCAATCGTCATATATACCTGCGATCTGATTTTTTTAAAAGCATATTCCTACTTTGGTTTTTTATTTTAGTTAGAATGATCGCATTATATATCATATTAGTTCTGGTTATTGCATTTTTTGTAATCATCAATCTCCCGGTTTTCGGCCGTTTACCAAAAAATCAAAGGTTAGCAAAAATTCACCACTTGCCCAATTACAGGGAAGGTGCATTGCAAAACCTGTCGTTTACGCCGATGCAGCCCGAGGGCGTAAGTTTTTTTAAAATTTTAAAGGCATTCTTTTTCGAAAAACATCCCAATAAATCGCCTGATAAAGCACTTCCTTTTGTAACACCGGATATTGCAGGAAAGCCGGAAAGTAATGTTCCCGAAATCATCTGGTTCGGTCATTCCTCTTATCTGATCAAGGTACAGGGGCTCAGGATTTTGGTTGACCCGGTATTTAGTCAAACGCCTTCACCATTTTCGTTTATCGGAAGTAAGGCTTTTAAAGGAACAGATGTGGTAAAAGCCGGTGATTTTAAAGATATTGATATCCTGGTGATTACGCATGATCATTACGATCACCTGGATTACCCGAGTATTTTAAAAATTGCACCTCAGGCGAAAACAATTGTTACTTCTTTAGGGGTAGGGTCGCATTTAGAACGATGGGGGATTAAAACAGAAAAAATCAATGAATTAGCATGGAAGCAATCAGTTACTTTATTCAACGATTTAACCATAACTGCTGTTCCCGCCAGGCATTTTACCGGCAGAAAATTTAAAAGAAATCAAACCCTTTGGTCGGCTTTTATATTGCAGACTGCTAATTATAAACTGTTTATGGGTGGCGACTCAGGTTACGATACACATTTTGCAGAAATAGGAGAGGAATTTGGTCCGTTTGATCTGGCGCTGTTAGAATGTGGTCAGTATAATGCGTATTGGCCTTATATCCATATGTTTCCCGAAGATACTGTGCAGGCCGCTATCGATTTAAAAGCAAAAGTATTAATGCCTGTGCACTGGGGTAAATTTAGCCTGGCCATGCACCCATGGAACGAACCTGTAAAAAGGGTTGTTGCAGCAGCAGGAGAAAAGGCTTTTCCTTTACTTACGCCAAAATTAGGCGAAACCGTGATATTAAATGGGCATTTCCCTGCCGAAAAATGGTGGTTACCAGAATAAAAACTAAACAATAATCTGTGACAGGTGTTTAGTTTCTAAACTCAAATAAAATTATGAAAACTGATCTTGTAGAAATTTTTCAAACCATTAGGGCAGGCATACAGCCATTTGCAACACGGGGATATACTGTTCATGAAAATTCTGAAACCGGCTATGATCTTTATAGTGAAAAAAATATTGATGTAAATGATGAGAAAGTTACCGAGCGCTTTTTTACGGGAGTTTATATTAACGGGGATATAGTTGAAGTGAAATTAAATACAAGCGAATTTTCTACAACAAATCAGGAATTGGTTCATTTCGGCGAAAATACTGCAGGTCTAGCAATTACGCAGTTAGATGATACTAAATTAAAGGAAGTAGGAACACTGGTCGAAATTATCCATACCAACTTTAAAGAAAAAGAATGGATTTAAAAATCTGATGGTTAAATTTGCGGCAGATAATTTTTCTGAATAACCTTCTGCCGATTGAATATTTTAAACCCTGATTATAACTGGCATCATCAATTTAGTATAGCATTAGCTGAACATAAAATTGAATGCCATTTTTTTTTGGAAGATGATTTTAAACTTGTAGAAGTTAATACAAGTCTGTTGATTAATTTAGTTGGTCTAAATAATTCCTTTAAACCAGGTGATCTGATCAGGCTTAAAGAAAAATATTTCAAAAAAAATATCAGACTCATTCACCTTTGGGAGGATGTTTGGCTCTTAAAACCGGCTCAGGTTTTGGGCAGGATTAAATCTTTACTCGGGCAAAATATCCGCATTCATGGTCGGAAAACAAAGGTATTTAAAATCACAAAGCCGGTTGCTGATGCTTTTTTAACCAAAAACCATCTACAGGGACCGGTGAGCAGCCGATATAAAGTTGGATTATTTGAAAAAGAGGATCTTGTGGCGGTGGCTACTTTTTCGGCACTTCGAAAAATGAATCATACTGAAAATTACAAATCGGCAGAATTAATCAGGTTTGCCGTTAAAGCTGGCTATTCCATTACCGGCGGATTAAGCAAGTTGATTGCTTATTTTGCAGAAACCTATAAACCAAATGACCTGATGACTTATGCCGATTGCGATTGGTCTGCAGGCGAGGCTTATGATACCTTAGGTTTTGTTCAAACCACCTTTTTATCACCTCAGATTTATATTTTGGATGAGCATTTAAATCGTCAGCTAAAAAAAGAGAATCAGATTTCAGCTCAGGAAGTATTTAATACAGGAAGTTTAAAATTTATCCTAAAATTTTAATGGATCAGCATAACCTCATCATTATTTTGGGTGCAACGGCATCGGGTAAAACAAAACTTGCCGTGCAGATTGCCGATGCCCTGGACGGAGAAATTATCAGCGCCGATAGCCGCCAGGTATTTAAACGCATGGACATTGGCACCGGGAAAGATTTGCAAGAGTATCATATAAATGGAAAAAGCATTCCCTATCATTTAACCGATATTTTAGAGCCGGGCGAACGTTACCATGTAGATGCTTTTAAAAACGATTTTTACAAAGCTTTTGAAAGCATAACCGCAAAACATAAAATCCCGATTCTTTGTGGCGGCACAGGCATGTATATTCATAGTTTGTTGCAGAACCAAACTTTTACGGCAATTCCCGTAAACCAGGGATTAAGGGATCAGCTTGATTTGTTATCTATAGAAGAACTGATTTTTAAAATACAACAGGATAACATTCAAAATACCGGACATGCTGACCTTTCTTCAAAAAAGAGGTTAATCAGGGCTTTGGAAATTGCTGAATATTTAAAAAACAATCAATTGGAACCCGTAGAAAGGCCGGAACTTAAACCCGTTATTTTTGGTTTAAAAAATGAAGTGGAAGTAACCAGGGCTAAAATTCTTGCCAGATTGGAAGAAAGGTTTAAAGCGGGATTGATCGATGAAGTAGAACAGCTGATTAAAGATGGGATTAGTAAAGAAATGCTGATTTTTTACGGCCTGGAATATAAATTCATTGTGAATTACCTTGATGGGCTGCTTACACTAGAAGAACTTAAGCTTAAACTTGGAATAGCCATTTGCCAGTATGCCAAAAGGCAGAATACGTTTTTCAGGAAAATGGAAAAAGACAATGTTCATATCATTTGGCTTGACGCATCAGCCCCAGCAGACCACTTAAAACAGTTGATACTAGAAAAAGTTTCAGTTCAGGTAAATTAATATTCATTGGTCATCTTAAGGTTGGTTTATAGGTTAAAAAGCTTCAAAAAAGCCCTTTTGGCACAACCTTTGTGTTTGTTGAAGCATATTAGTTTTAACTCATAAATTATCCTTAAAATGAAAACAATTACTAAAATCATTGCTACTTCAGCAGCTGTAGTGGCATTATTTTTTTCTACAAATGCTAATGCACAAAAATTAGGAATAGGAGTAACTGCAGGTATCCCAACTAGTGATGCTTATGGTGTTGCACTAGGTGCAGATTTACGCTATCAGTTCGATATCGATAAACAATTATCTATTCCAGTTACTGCAGGCTATACCCATTTAAGTGGAAAAGAAATCGGTAATACAGGTATTGATTATCCAAGTTTCGGTTATATTCCGGTAAAAGCAGGTGTTAAATATTTCTTTAATACCACTGGTTCAGGTATATATGGCTTAGCAGAATTAGGTGCTGGTTTCGGTACAAGTTCAGGCAGTGGAACTTCATTTGTGTATTCACCAGCTGTTGGTTATGCATGGAGTAACGGATTAGATCTAGGTGTAAAATACGAAGGTCTGGCTAAAGATGGTGGTAGCACCGGATTTTTCGGTCTGCGTTTAGCTTACGGATTTAATCTGTAAAATCAAGCCACAATAAAACTGAAAGCCTCCTTTTAAGGGGGCTTTTTTTATTTCATAACATTCTGAAAAAAATGAAAATATAAAAATCCACAAATGATATTTTAACGTATATGACTTAAACCCTTAATTAATAAATTAAAATATCTGACAATGAAAACAATTACTAAACTTTTTGCAACAAGCTTAACCGCACTTGCAGTTTTAACCACCTCAAATTTAAAAGCACAAACAATGGATTCGACACAGCCAATGACAAGCGGAAGCGGCATGGCATTCAAAATTGGTGTCGGTGTAAATGGTGGCTTATTTCCTGACCGTTCTGAAATGGATTATGGTTATGGCGCTGATGTTAAACTTCAATACGACTTAAGTCCGTATGTGGCTGTTACTGCTTCTGGTGGTTATACCAGATTAAAATGGAAAGGTAGCCCACTTAAATTCGAATTTATCCCTGTAATGGGTGGTGTAAGGGTTTTCCCGATCGAAAGAATGTATTTGGCTACTGAGCTGGGATCAGGACTGGCTATTAAAGATGGTGCCAACATGAACTTTATTTATACCGGTGGTTTAGGTTACGAATGGAAAAACGGCCTGGATCTTGGTGTTAAATACGAAGGTTACGTAAATAATAGCGCTTCTGATCTTTACTTTATGAAAACAGGACAGTTTAACCTAAGACTTGGATATAATTTCAAATTATAATTAAAACATCATAATATTTTGCGAGTCCCGATGAAAATCGGGACTTTTTTATTTATTTAATATTTAAATTGCTATTTTGAGCCGAAAACCAAATACAATGAACAGAATATTCGGAATAGCAATACTTACTGCTTTAATGGCCTGCAACCAGGCGAATAAAAATTCTACAGCAAGCAAAGACTCGACAAAAACAGATTCAGTTGCTGTTAAAAATGAGATTGCTATAAAAGACAAACAGAAATTAGCGATTTTTAACCAATATGTGGTTTTAAAAGATGCGCTGGTAAAATCTGATGCTGCAAATGCCCAAAAATCGGCTGTTCAGTTACAAACCAGTTTGGCTGCCTACAAAGGCTGTGAGCCAACAGCTGCTGTGGCCGGTAAAATTGCAGCAAGTAGTGATCTCGTTTCGCAACGAAAAGATTTTACAGTTTTAAGTGCCGATTTAATTGCTTTGTTAAAAGGAACCGAGATTGAAAAAGGTACAATTTATGTGCAGCACTGCCCGATGGCAAACAAGGGAGATGGAGGCGACTGGTTATCAACTGAAAAGGAAATTAAGAATCCTTATTATGGTAACGAAATGCTGGAATGTGGGAGAGTGGCTGAGGAGATAAAGGCGAAGTAAATTCCAAAAGCTGTATAATTAAGCATGATTGTTACGTCATTTTGACCAATTATTCATATTAATTTAACAGATTTGTTATGCATGTATATTAATTTTATATAATTTAGAAAGCTATAAACACAATACAATAATATGTCAGATATTGCAGAGATTAAAGTTGATGGTAAGACAATAGAATTGCCAGTAATAACAGGAACAGAAGACGAGAAGGCCATTGATATTTCGAAATTAAGAGATCTTACAGGCTTTGTAACTTTAGATACTGGTTTTAAAAATACGGGTTCTACAAAAAGTAAAATCACTTTTTTAGATGGTGAAAAAGGCATTTTAAAATACAGGGGTTATTCTATTGAAGAACTTGCAGCCAAATCAAGTTTCTTAGAAGTTATTTATCTGATTATTTATGGAGATCTTCCAACACAGAAACAACTGGAAGATTTACAGGCCGATATCAGCAAGCACACACTGATTCATGAGGATATGAAAAAATTCTTTGATGGTTATCCGTCAAGATCGCATCCGATGGGTCAGTTAGGTTCATTAATATTTTCGCTGTCTACATTTTACCCTGAGTGTTTGAAGCCAAATCAAAGCGCAGAAGAGCAGGATTTAACCATTATTAAGTTATTGGCTAAATTCCCGACCATTGTTTCTTTTGTTTATAAGAAATCATTGGGCCATCCGCTTATTTATCCGAAAAATAAATATGATTATGTGACCAATTTCCTTTGGATGACATTTGGCCAGCGTACCGAAGATTATGATGTAAACCCGATTGTGGTTAATGCAATGAATAAATTGCTGATCCTGCACGCAGATCATGAGCAAAACTGTTCGGCTTCTACTGTACGTATTGTCGGTTCATCAGACTGTAATTTATATGCTTCAATTGCTGCAGGTATTGCTGCACTCTGGGGACCATTACATGGTGGTGCAAACCAGGCGGTTATCGATATGTTGGAGTTAATTAAAGCCGATGGTGGCGATACAGAAAAATGGATTGCTAAAGCCAAAGATAAAAACGATCCTTTCCGTATGATGGGTTTTGGTCACCGCGTTTACAAAAACTTCGATCCAAGAGCAAAAATCATTAAAAAAGCATGTGATGATATCCTGGAAAACTTAGGTATTGATGATCCGATTTTAGAAATTGCTAAAAAGTTAGAAGAAGCCGCTTTAACTGACCAATATTTCATTGAGCGTAAATTATATCCAAACGTAGATTTCTATTCAGGAATTATTTACCGTGCCCTAGGTTTCCCATCAGAAATGTTCACCGTTCTTTTTGCTTTAGGCCGTTTACCAGGATGGATTGCACAATGGAAAGAAATGCACGAAAATAAAGAACCTATCGGTCGTCCGCGCCAGATTTATGTTGGTGAAACAGATAGAGAATTTGTTGAGCTGAAAGACAGAAAATAATTTAGTTAAGCATAAAAAAACCACTCGATAATATCGGGTGGTTTTTTTGTGGGTTTACTTTCCTTTACCAATAGTCGTCATTGCTGTGACGGCCATTTATTAAGTTGTCATCCTGAGCGTAGTCGAAGGATCTCCACTACACTGCGTTTCGGTCGAGATGACGAATCTTAAGTTAAGTAGCCACGTAATAAATCAAATTGATCATTGCTATTTCTGAAAGCTTAAAGGCAACCGCATAAAGAATTAAAATCCAGAATATTTTAAAAATTGTACTCCAGGTTTTACGCTGATAAAAAACGGTAAGTGCCTTAAACATGTACCAGAATAAATATATGGTAACGCCAACCTCGATAATACTACTCACTATAGAATCTTCCCCAAACACATGTTTCATAATGGGCTGGGTAATAATTGAGACGATAAAGTAAACCATCATGCCATGGATGGTAAAAATCAGGTGATCTAAATAATAGATATGGTTCTTCCTGAAGTTGAGCATAATAAACCAGGCCAGTAAAGGCATCAGTAAGAAATATTGTTTAGGCCGGTTATGTTCGAGGGTTTCCTGAATTACTTCTGATTTCTCTCCAATGGTAATCGCCCTTTTTTTAATCAATCTTTCATACCAGCTATCCTGTTCGGCAGGTGTTAATTTTTTCTGGCGGGACAGGTAGGCTGAGTAGGTACTGTCGTTTCTTTCAATATGGATCTCATTAAAATCTTCGATCAAATCCGAAATGGAATCCGATTTTAAGGTGGTATTTTCTGTTTTGAGCCTGTTCAGTTCTTTTTCCTGACCGGCAAAGCCCAGCTTTATAAATTCTTTTTTCTGAATCGCTTTATTAATCGATTTTGTGGTCCTATCCGCAATGCTTTTAGGCATTCCGGTAAGCTTAAGCGCTTTATTTACACTATCAGTTACATTTTCACCCTTGTTATGTTCAATATCTATATTATCATGGTTTGAATCTTTTTCTACATGTTTTGGAGAGTACACTACCAAAAAGTAAACAATAGAAACAAAAATGTACATGCTCACCGGATTGATGTAGCGGGCTCTTTTACCTGCTAAATAATCTAATGTAACCTGGCCTGGCTTAGTTAAAAGGGGTGAAAGGGTTTGAAAAAATTTATTGTCGAAATGAAAATAATGGGCAATGCTATGGCTGATAAAAGTCCAGAAACTTTCTTTTAATTCTAGATTTGGTTGGCCACAGCTGCTGCAATAATGTTTCTCGACATGAGAACCGCAGTTTAAACAATTATGTTCTTTTCTATACTTACCAGCTGACATAGGATAAAATGGAATGGAGAGGTTATAAATGGTTAATGGCTTCTACTTCTGCACGGGTATGTTTGTGTTTAAAAATAACCACAAAAACAACAGCAATCACTAAAACGTAAATGGTAAAAGTTAGCCAGATATTGTGCCAGTCTTTAACATCCAGTGCCCGGCTTAGATCGCCATTCTGTAATACGCTGATGCCTTTATTTTGTAAAAATTTAAGCAGATGTTCGTTATCTGCTTCGCTTTTTACATATTTTGATAATGAGCCGATATTGGTATAATAGGTCGTAAAATATTTACTGATCATCCAGCCTGATATTAAACTTCCAAATACGGCACCAAAACCATTGGTCATCATCATAAACAAGCCCTGGGCTGATGAGCGTATTTTTGGTGTAGTAGAGGTTTCCACGAATAATGATCCGGATATATTAAAGAAATCGAAAGCCATGCCGTAAACGATACAAGAGGTGATAATCATCCAAAGGTTGGCTGAAGGATCGCCAAAAGCGAATAAACCAAAACGTAACACCCAGGCAAACATAGCAATGGCAATTACCCATTTGATTCCAAACCGTTTTAAAAAGAATGGAATGGCCAGGATAAAAAGCGTTTCTGATATTTGGGAGATCGATAAAATGATAGTAGAATACTTGATCACAAAAGATTCTGCAAAGACAGGGAATAGCTTAAATTCATCTAAAAAAACATCACCATAGGCATTGGTTAGCTGCAATGCTGCGCCTAAAAACATAGAGAAAATAAAAAACAGTGCCATTTTGTAATCGGCGAAAAGTTTAAACGATTCTAATCCCAGTTTTTGAGCAAATGTTTTTTTCTCGCTGATTAAATTTAAAGGTTTACATGCCGGAAGAGTAAAAGAATACAGGCCCAAAAATAAAGCACTTATCCCGGCAATGTAAAATTGATTTGCACTGGCTTTGTTACCTGTTAAATTGGTAATCCACATGGCTGCAATAAAACCAACGGTTCCCCATACACGAATAGGAGGGAAATTTTTTACAACATCAAAATTGCCGTTTTTTAAAGTGGTATAGCTGATGGAATTGCTTAACGCAATGGTTGGCATGTAAAAACACATGGCCACCAATATTACCCAAAAAAATGTATGAGGATTTTCTACCTGAGGAAGATAGAACATGGTAGCGGCGTAAAGGATGTGTAAAATAGCATAGAGTTTTTCTGCGTTGATCCATTTATCGGCGATGATACCGGTTATGGTTGGCATAAAAAGGGATGCAATACCCATTGTAGAAAAAATAATCCCGAAATCTGCACCATCCCATTGTTTGGTTCCAAACCAGTAATTTGCAATCGTAATTAACCAGGCAGCCCATACAAAAAATTGCATGAAACTCATTATAGTTAAGCGAAACTTAACGTTCATAATAATAGTTTAGTTTGATTATTGAAAGTAAAAGCTGAATATAGAACTATTTTGAATGATAATCCAAAATGAGCTTAAATTATTTTAAACAATCTGGCTCATTTTGGTATTTAGCTTTTTTATTTATTGATTTTTTAGAAAAATCTATAGATATTTTGATCTGTTGGGTATTTTTAAAGAAAAATTAAGATGTTCCGCGTTTATTAAGTTCATCGCGTAACCTTGCGGCTTTCTCGTAAGCTTCTTCTGCTATGGCTTCCTGCAGTTTTTGCTGAAGTTCTTCCAGCGTTAGATCGCCAAAGCCCTGTTGTTTGCCGGCACCTGGTAAACTGTCTGCTTCGGGTTCTTTCGTTAACGAATCCATATTCTCAAGGAAAAGAAAATCATTTCCTTCAATTACGATCCCTGCAGAAGCAAGAATAAATTCGTAGGTATAAATTAAGGCGTTAAACCTAACGGCCAGGGCAATAGCATCAGAAGTGCGGGCATCAACCTCATGGGTGTTCTTGCCATCGCTACAAATCAGCTTTGCATAAAAAACACCATCAACGAGGTTGTAAATAATTACTTCCTGAATATTGATATGAAAAGTATCAGCCATCGATTTAAAAAGATCGTGTGTTAATGGCCTGCTGGGAGTCATTTTCTCAATTTCTATGGCAATGGCTTGCGCCTCGAAAGCACCAATAATTATGGGTAAACGCCTGCGACCATTTACTTCTCCTAAAACAAGGGCATAAGCACCAGATTGAGTCTGGCTGTAAGATAAACCTACAATATCTAATTTTACTTTTTTCATATTTGTCGATGTCATGTTGAGCTTGCCGAAACATTATTTAATCCTTCGACAGGCTCAGGATGACAAAAATTATCCCTTATGTGCTTTTAATGCTTCGATTAATTTTGGTACCACTTCAAAAGCATCGCCAACAATACCATAATCGGCCACTTTAAAGAAAGGTGCTTCAGGATCTTTGTTGATTACTACAATAACTTTTGATGAACTCACACCAGCCAAATGCTGGATAGCGCCAGAAATACCGATTGCAATGTATAAATTAGGACTGATGGCTATACCGGTTTGACCAACGTGCTCAGAGTGAGGTCTCCAGTCTGCATCCGAAACCGGTTTAGAACAAGCTGTAGCTGCGCCCAATAAACCGGCAAGCTCTTCGATCATTCCCCAGTTTTCAGGTCCTTTTAAACCTCTCCCTGCTGATACTACCAGTTCTGCATCAGGCAACGAAACTTTATCTGTTGCCCTTACAATATCTTTAATTAACGTACCTAAATCCGATTGTTTGATATCGGCACTAAAAGCTTCGATCGCTGCATCTGTTGCATTTTCTTTAACGCCAAAAGCGTTTGGATTTAAAGCGATTACTTTGTTTGCAGAAGTTAATTCGGTAATGGCAAATGCTTTACCTGAAAAAGCTGTTTTCTTAACGGCAAATTTTCCATCGGTGCTTGGTAATTCTACTGCACCATCTGCCAAACCTGCTTTAAGTTTTACTGCAATGCGTGGTGCTAAACCTTTGCCCGAGAAGGAGTTAGATAAAACAACAATATCAGCGCCTTCTTTTTCGGCAGCAGCAGCAATAACGCTTGCGTAAGCCTGGTTTACGAAAGTTTTTAACTGATCGGCGCTTACATTTAAAACTTTAGCTGCGCCGTATTTACCTAATTCTTTTAACTCACTTTCGGCAACATCACCGATAGAAATAGCAGTTAGGCTGGTTGATTGTTGGTCGGCAATGGCTTTGGCATAAGAAACGGCTTCAAAAACAGATTTCTTGAATTTACCTTCAGCTTGTTCTACATATACTAATACTGACATATATTTATTCCCTGAATTCCCTTATTTGGGAATTAAATTTTATATTGAATTAATTCGATTAATTATCTCTTTATCTGACAACTGAAAACTCCAAACTGCCAACTAAATTACCTTTGCTTCGCTATGTAACAAGATGATCAGCTGTTCTGTTTGATCGGCAGGAATTAACTTTACCGTACCACGTGGGGCTGGGGTTTCGTATTTAGTTACTTTACTCACTTCCTCAATTGCCACAGCATCAACTACGGTTAAAGGTTTTGTTCTCGCACTCATAATACCACGCATATTTGGTATTTTTGGCTCCGCAACACCTTCGGCACAGCTCGCAATAAACTTACCAGAAACTGTTAATACTTCTTTTCCACCTTCAATCTCTCTTTCAATAGTTGCGGTATCACCTTCGAAAGTTAATTTTTTAATGATGGATACCGATGGGATATCTAAAAATTCGCCAACCATAGCCGCAACCTGGTTTCCATTGTAATCAATAGATTCGCGACCGGTTAAAATAATATCAAAATCTTTGTCTTTAGCATACTCAGCTATCTGTTTAGCCACAAAATAAGCGTCGCGTGGTGCTGCATTAACGCGTACAGCATCATCTGCACCAATAGCCAAAGCTTTTCTAATGGTAGGATCGTTGGCTGCTTCGCCTACGTTAATTACCGTTACCGTTCCTTTACCGCCTTCGGTTAACTCGATGGCCCTTGATAAAGCAATTTCATCGTAAGGATTAACAATATATTGCACTCCCGCCGTATTGAATTCGGTATTATCATTAGTAAAAGTTATTTTTGTCGTCGTGTCTGGCACGTTACTGATACAAACTAATATTTTCATATGTTAATAGTGGTTTTTATTTAATGAACGATCTGGAACTATAATTGTTCACTGTTAATCGATTCATATATGATATCATTATTATATAAGGTCTTTCTGCAAATTTAATTAAAAAAGCAAGGAAATAAAATGTCATCTACCCGTTTAAGTAAGTTATTGGAATTTTTAGAAAGTGATGCTAACGATCCGTTTATACTATATGCCTTAGCCACAGAGTATAACAATCTAAATGATAAAGAAAAAGCTTATTCTTTTTACCTTCAGTTAACCGATAAACATCCTGATTATGTAGGAACTTATTACCATTTAGGCAAATTACTGGAAAAAGACGGGGAAAAAGAGAAAGCGATCGAAACCTATCAGAAAGGAATGCAGGTGGCCCGGAATAAAAGAGATATGCATGCGTTTTCTGAATTACAGGGTGCATATAATTCGGCTGCCGGATTAGATTATGAAGATGATTAAGCCAATTTTCAGTTTACAGTTAGCCTTTTAAATTAATGCAAACCAAACCCATAGCTGCTAAAAGACAGTGGCTTTTTATCCGGAATGTAATTTTTTTTACTTTCACTTCTTTTGGCGGTGCGCAGGCACACCTGGCATTGTTGCTAAAATATTTTGTTCAAAGCACAAAATTCATTTCAGAAGAAGAACTTTTGGAGCTGAATGCACTGGCGCAAGTGTTGCCGGGACCTGCATCTACGCAAACACTGGTGGGAATTGCATGGAAGGTTGGTAAATTAAAACTGGCCATCATTACTTTTTTGATCTGGATTTTGCCCACTGCCGCAATCATGACTTTTGCAGCGATTAGTTATGCCCTTTTGGATCAAAAACAAAAATTTAACGATATTTTAGAATACATCCAGCCCATTGCCTTAGGTATTGTGGCTTATGGTGCATGGAAACTGGGTAAAAAAGTACTTTCCTCGCAGGTTTCTATCTTTTTGGCCATTGCTTCGGTAATTGCTACGCTGGTTTTAAGGAATGCATATGTATTCCCATTGTCTATATTAATCGGTGGAATGATTTCCTCAGCTATTGAGACGCCAAAAGAAGAAACTGAATTGCGGGTTAAGCTTTTCTCGAACATCAATCCGAAAAAACTGATCTACTTTTTAGGTGCACTGCTCTTATTTGCATTAGTTGGTGCCATTATCAACAGAACATCGCCTTTTAGTTTGCCAATCCGTTTGCTCGAAAATTTTTACCGTAACGGTATATTGGTATTTGGTGGGGGACAAGTGCTTGTACCATTGATGTTTACCGAGTTTGTAGAGATGAAGCATTATTTGCCATCATCAGGATTTTTATCTGGTTTTGCGCTTCAGCAAGCCTTACCCGGACCTACATTTTCTTTTACCAGTTATTTGGGTGCCCTGAGCATGAAAAATTTTGGTTATGGTTTATGGGGGCAGATTTTAGGTGGATTAATTGGCGTAATAGGCATCAATTTACCCGGTTTAATCCTCGTTTTATTTATCGTTCCTTTTTGGGATGACCTGAAAAAGATTTCGAGGATCCGTCACAGTTTATCTGGAATCAATGCAGTGAGTGTAGGCTTCATTATTGCTGCATTTGTACTCTTGTTAATTCCGATGGGGTTTAACTGGCTGTTTTTAGGGATTATGGTGGCTACATTTTTACTGCTCAATTTTACCAAAGTAAGTCCGCCGGTTATTGTACTCGCCGGAATTCTGCTTGCTTATATTTTTTAGTATTTCTTCACATGGATTTTTTATAAAGAAGATTTTAGTTATATCTTCGGCAAATTTAAAATCAGATAAAATTATGAGGAAACTATTAACGCTTCTATTATTAAGCGGGCTAGGCGTAACTACCCGGGCCCAGGAAAAAAACAGTTTTGAAGTGGGACTGCATGTAGGCTACAATGCGGCTACTGTTACAACAAGTACCCAAACCAACAGCGAATTTAGAAGTGGCTTTAACGTTACAGCGGTTGGAGATTACTTCTTTTCGGACAGGTGGAGTATTAAAGCCAAAATTGGTTATGACCAAAAAGGCTGGGATAATGGATATTTAACCAACCTGGATAATGGACAAAGTTTTGTTACCAATTACGAGATTAATTACTTAACCATTCCTGTAATGGCCAACTGGCATTTCGGTAGAAAAAGAAACTGGTATTTAAACTTTGGGCCTTATTTTGGTATTCTGCTAGATGCAAAAGAATCAAAATTTAATATTGATTTAAAAGATTTTGTGCACAACCGCGATATCGGTTTTGATTTGGGTATCGGAGTAAAATTGCCAATCGCAAACAAAATTAAGGTATTGCTGGAAGCTGACGGACAGTCGGGTATTACCGATTTGTTTAAGCAAAACCAGGGATATCAAATTAGAACGGGAAGATCAAGCTTAAACGCTGGTCTGCTTTTCAGTTTATAGAATGTTCATTAAACAAAAAATGCCTCAAATTTAGACTGCCCCCAAAAAGTTAGACACTATTTGGGGGCATTTTTATGAGAAAAAACAGAAGTCACACAGCTGAGTTTAGGCTAAAAATTGTGAAAGAAAAGCTACGTGGTATTTCTATCCGCGCGC
>Ga0308159_1000632_pt1 | contig 73222 bp, 73 predicted proteins | sample PhyCR1_FD_201040 | JGI IMG/M metagenome (GOLD analysis project Ga0308159, IMG submission 201040) | Phyllosphere microbial communities from UC Gill Tract Community Farm, Albany, California, United States - DLSLC.R1 | ecosystem: Host-associated > Plants > Phyllosphere > Unclassified | place: USA...
TGAGGAATATAACTCCTTCAGGCCACATAGCTCCTTAGATGGTTTTACTCCGAATGAGTTCATTGAAACCTTGAGTACAACGCCCAATTCTCTAGTTTCAACTGGCTAGTTTTTAGGGAGGGGCTCATATTAATAATTGCCCGATTTTTCTACTTTAAAATGGCCAAGTTTTTTGGGGGGACGTCAATACTACAGATGGTTGGCGCATACTTTACTTACTTCTTCAATTGCAGAAGGGCAAGATATTGGTACCCCCTATTTTTATTCAACAGTAATTGAAGAGAGCTTGGCCCCCGGGGAAGCTGAGCAACGAACCAGATATGATTATAGAGATTTCAATAGCGATATCAGCTATGCTGGAATAAAACTTATCAAAAAGATAGATTACAAATTCTTAAATGGAAGTTTTGTTCCGCTTTCGAAAACAGAATATAATTATACTGTAGATGTAAACGATTATTTTAGAGCAGTTAAGCCTCCCTATAAGAATACAATCGGCGAACCTTCTTACCTCACAAACTACGAATATGATTCTTATCAGTTGCTGTCAGGTTGGGATCAGATTAAGTCTGTTATTCAAACTGCCTACGATAGAGATTCAATTAAGCTTTCCAGTCAAAATGTTTATGATGCTAAAACACATAATTTGATTTACAGTATCAAAAATAGATCTGATGGAACTGCGTTTTTTGAAAAATATAAATATGCTTCATCGTATTCATTACCGGCAGAAATTGCAATGGCTTCATTAAATATTGATGCAAAAGTTGAAACTCAAGTTTGGAAAAAGAACTCATTAACAGATTCAGTATTGGTATCCGGATCAATTACGCAGTTTGATCCTCAAACCTTCAAACCGGCAAACATTTATGAGATCAGTGTTCAACCCCGGATTAACACATTTAATAATGAGTTCTTAGATGGCCAGGGTAAATATACGACACTGATTAGTGATAGTCGTTATGAGAATAAAGCCAACTATTTGTTTGATAACTATGGTAAGTTGAAAAGACAACAACAAGCATCAGGTATACCAATTTCCTATCATTATGGTTATGAGGCTCTTGATCCGGTTGGTTCTAACTTTAGCAGTAAAAAAAATCATCCAGTTGCAGAATGTAAGAATGCTGGATATGATGAGTTTATGACTGAGAATTTTGAGGATGGTATTTTAGAATATTCAGGCGGGGCCCATACCGGACAAAGATATCATAGAGGGGATTATATTGTCAATTGGGTTGTGCCAAACCAACGTTCTTATGTCGTTTCGTACTGGTATCATTCAGGGGACAAATGGCTGATGCGTGAGGAACCATATTTAGGAGCCGGAATGACATTAACAGGCAATTTAGGATACGATGACATTAGGGTTTATCCATCAGATGCTGAAATGACTACTTATACTTATAAAACAGGGGTAGGTGTTACAAGTGTAACTGATGTAAATAGTCTAGTAACTTATTATGAATACGATAACTTTAATAGGTTGCTTAATATCAAAGATTTTAATGGGTACATCTTAAAGAATTATACATATAAATATATGAGCCGGGCTTCTGTGTGGTCAGATACCAATGCATATTGTCAAACTGATCAGTCAGGCAATAATACAGGTGAACAACGTATGGTACAGACCGATTCTAATCCTCTAAGTAGTAGTTATGGATTGACACGCGATGTTTCGATGGGCTATAATGGTACCTGCCCAACTAAAGTATATGCTAAAATGGTTGTCGAATCCATGATTGTTGATTATAGCTATGGTTATGATATTACCATTTCCAGATATCGTGCACATCTGTTCAATAATGCTGAATGTACAATTCCTTATGTTGCCTCCAATACAATGAGTATTAATTGTAAGGTGCTTTATACTAACGAATATGATAATGGAGATCCGACAACAACACAGGATCAGACAAATGTGCTTACCATTCCAATCGGTGCTAGTTCTTCTGATTATGTTGATGTCATATCAGGCTGTAGTCCGCCTGTTGCTTCTCGTTCATCCTTGAAAGTTGCAGCTTCAGCAAATGCGTCTAAGGCGTTAAAACAGCAAAAGATTTCAGACAACTCAGGGAAAGTACAAGCAAACAAAGAAGAGGATCCGGGTGGAGGGGAAGAGCCTACACCAGCGACGACTTGTACAAGCTTTAGGATATCGGTAGAAGCTGGGACGGGATATATCCCGGTAAATTAACGTTAATCGCTAAAAATCAATGATGAATCAAAAGACCATTTTTTTAATGGAAAATACTTATCGATACAAAAATAGGCTGCTATGAAAACATACATAAAATATTTAATTGTAAGCGGCATTTTTCTAATCGGAGCAATACAGGCGAATGCTCAGTTAGTCGTTAGCCAATATAACAATGAGTCGGAAATCAGTGCGCCCAACAGCGTTACCCTGGTGAATGGTTTTCATGCCACTGGAAATGTCCGCATCTTCACCACAGGCGTGAGTTATGTAAACTGTCAGCCGTACCTCTCTACACCGAGCAATAATCAGAATTACATTAGTACTAAAATATTCAAGCAGCCTGGGATGGATCCGAACAACCTGAACGGACGAAATATGTGTGATGTGAATGAGACTATTCAATACTTGGATGGTTTGGGGCGCCCTTTACAAACGGTACAGGTAAAGGGGAGTCCTGCTTTCAATGATCTTGTACAGCCGGTTGCTTACGATGCTTTTGGGAGGGAAGATAAAAAATACCTTCCATATGCAGCAACAGGCAGCAATGGAAGTTATCGGTCTGCAGCGTTAAGTGAGCAATTGAATTTTTATACAGCCTCTGGAACACAAAGCGGAGAACAAATGAATAATGGTATAGTGAGAATCCCAACACCATTTAGCCAGACCGTTTTTGAGGCCAGTCCGCTGAACCGGGTATTGGAGCAGGGTGCACCGGGCGATGCCTGGCAATCGGTGGCGAACAGCAATACCGGGCATACGGTAAAAATAGAATATGGTACCAATACAAATGATGAGGTAAAGCTCTGGCAAATCAATAGTGCCGACAATGGAGCGGTAGCCATGGTTTATTTACCAGGAACGTTATATAAAACCATCAGCAAAGATGAGAACTGGAAGGCGGATGATCTAAAAGCCGGGACTACCGAAGAGTTCAAGGATTTTGATGGCCATATTGTGCTTAAACGGATATGGGAAAGCGATGCGAAAAGCTTGTCTACTTATTATGTATACGATGATTTTGGCAACCTGCGTTATGTACTTCCGCCAGCGGTGAATGAGAACGGACAAAATTTAGTAAGCAGTTTTGATGAAACACATGATGCTTTTAATTATTTCATATATGGCTACCATTATGATGGGCGCAAAAGGCTTGTAGAAAAAAAGATTCCTGGCAAAGGCTGGGAATACATGGTTTATAACAAGCTAGACCAACTCGTACTTACACAAGATGCAAATCAGCGTTTAAAGAGCGTTAAAGAATGGCTTTGCACAAAATATGATGCTTTAGGAAGGGTTGTTATAGTTACGCAGTATTTTAGCTGAAGATCGAATTACTGAACAGCAAAAGGTTGACCAAAGTACATTTTTATGGGAAGAAAAACAAGATAATTTTTATTCATTAAGATGCTATCCAGATGCTGCTACAAATGTTAATGGAGAATATTATATTATGAATTTATATGATAATTACGAATATATTTTAAGTCCTGAGAATGTTTATAATTTAAAAACAACTGTAAATCGAAGTAATCGAACCAAAGGACTTTTAACTAAACGTTTCATAAGTATTCCAGATATTTATGATGCATTTCTTAATGTTTATTATTATGATGAGGAAGGTCGGATAATTGAAACTGTAAGTAATAATTATGTAAATGGAACCGACCGCATAAAAAATGCCTATAACTTTGATTCAAGCCTCCACTCCAGCCTGAGAGAACATATATCAAATGGTATCACCACCGTTGTTGATAACCATTACGAATACGATCATATGGGAAGAAAGATTGCTTCTTTTTTAAGAATCAATGGGCAGGATGAGGTAACCTTAAATCATATAAGTTACAATGAACTTGGTCAGTTGAAAGAAAAAAAGCTGCACAATGAGATGCAGGTTACCAGTTTTTCATATAATGAACGTGGCTGGCTAAAGAAGAGCACCAGTAACGAATTTAGTATGGTGCTTAAATACGATGACGGTAACATACCACAGTTTAATGGTAATATTTCTGGGTTAGATTATACCAACAGCACTGCGAACAGTTTTATTTACCATTATGATAGGCTTAATCGTCTAATTAAATCAACGGATGGTAATAATCTTGGCGAAGAAATTGAGTACGATGTAATGGGCAATATTAAGAAACTTGTACGTGATAATTTTGGCGTAAATAATTATGTAGGTTATGACGGTAATAGACTTACCGCTATAAGCGGCTTTACCAACAGTAATTATACGTATGATGCTAATGGTAACCAGAAGGAAAACACTGCTAAAGGAATCAGCAATATCGATTATAATTATTTAAATCTACCTATTAATATTGTAGGTCCTAATATAAATTATATTTATGATGCAACGGGTAAAAAACTTCGTAAAGAAAGTTCTGAAGGTATAATTAGCTACGTAGATGGCATACAATACAAAATTGATAACAGTATTGATTTTATCCAGACCGAAGATGGTTTAGCCAGGAACAATAATGGTATTTATAGTTACGAGTATAACTTAAATGATCATTTAGGTAATGTCCGGGCAACATTTTACAAGAATCCAAATACCAACCAGCTGGAAGTATTACAGCGGGACGACTATTATGCTTTTGGTTTAAGGAAAGAACCAGTTGCAAAAGCAGGAACAAATAAATATCTTTATAACGGCAAGGAGTTGCAGGAGGAGTTAGAGCAGTATGATTACGGTGCAAGGTTCTATGATCCGGTGATTGGTAGGTGGAATGTGGTGGATCCTAAAGCAGAGCTATATTTTTCACATTCTCCTTATAACTATGTTGCAGGAAATCCTATTTTATTAGTTGACCCTAATGGAATGGAGATTATTTCCGTTGCTGGTGGGGTTAGATTTACTGAGGAGGATGCTAAAAGTGCCTTTGAAGTTATTACTGGACAAAAAAGAAATGTGTACATAAATATCAATGATAGTTATACCGAAAGACAGGAAATAAATGCAGATGATAAAAAGAAAAGCTATGGTTCATGGGCTGTTTTTTCTGCAAAGAATTTTGGATTGGCAAATGAGGCTCTGGATGCTTTTGGAAATAGAAGTTTAAGTAACCTTGCCATAGAAACGCATGGTGGAAGAACTGATGGTGAGGCATATATGAGAACTGACGATGGTGAGCCAACGAGTTCTAGGAGTAATATATTTACAAGTGAAATAAATGATTTTCTAGATGGTTCTATGAAGAGGTCAGAGGTTGCCTTACTTCAATCGATGGCCTCAAAAGTAAGTGACGGTGGTCGGTTAATTATTGCATCCTGCTTAGGCGGCGCTGGAGCTCCAGGAGAACAATTTGGTGCGGCTATTAATAAATTGACAGGTAATAGACTAAATGTCTTCCTGCCAAAGGATTTTGTGACCTCCGTATTCAAACGATATTCTACTGGACTTGGTTTATCATTACAAGATAACTTTAAAGTTACTAATAATGCAGGATGGCTACAGACATTACCAAATGGACAAACAAGAAATATTAAGGATATTAAACTTTCTCCTTACTTTAGTGCACCAGTAAATGTTGTGAAATGAGGTTAATTAAATATCTTTTCTTATATCAGATTTGTTTTTTGATGTATTCTAATGTTGGATATTGTCAGCATAAGAATGATGTACCTGGTCCAAGGGATGTGGTTGAAATTTTGGTTCCCCCAAAATTATCGCCACAAATAATTCTTGATAAAGAAATTTTGTCTTCTGTTCACTTAAATACTATTTATAAAAAGCTGGAAAGAGATAAACTGGGAGGTAACTATAATTTCGATTTCAAGATAGATACAAACGGGAATGTTAAGTCAGTAAGAAGCAGTAAATTGGTAATCTATAATGAATTAAATGCATTTATGAATAATAAATTCATTCGATACACATGGGAGCCAGCTCATAAAAAGACTTGTTTCTCTTGCAAAGTTGAAATGGTCGTATATTTTAATGTTTTCTTTCATCCAATGGAAAAGAATATTGTTATTAGTATGTCTATTTCTAATGGGAAACACGAGCAACTATACTTTAAAAGAATAAATTCATCTCGGCTAAGGTTGTAGGTCTCCTGCGGTGCGTGATAATAGAAAAGATTATGGCAAAGCCCGGCAGAAATGGACTGAACCCTGAAAGTTGGACGAAGTTAGAAATTAATTAAGATTAAGAGCCCGGTATTTTATCGGGCTCATTCCGTTTAAATTGAGTTTGATTCTGTCTTTATTATAGTAGCCAATATATTCCGTTATGTCCTTTTTAAGTTCATCAACTGAGGTGTATTTTTTAAGGTAGAACATCTCAGATTTAATGATTCCGAAGAAGTTCTCGATTATAGCATTATCGTAACCATTTCCTTTTCGCGACATACTCTGTGTTATACCTTTTTCACTTAGCATTTGTTTGTACCTGGCCATCCTATACTGCCAGCCCTGATCTGAGTGCAATGTCGGTTTTTCGTGCCCTTTAAGCGTTTTAAATGCATCCTCCAGCATATTAGAGACCTGTTGAAAGTTAGGTGTTTCAGAAAGATTATAACTGATAATCTCACCATTAAACAATTCTATGATCGGCGAGAGGTAAACTTTTCTATCCTTAACCTTAATTCTGTGACATCTGTAGCCCACTTCAAACAAGGCTTTTCAGCCGTAAAATCCTGTTTAAACAGGTTGGGCGCTGCTTTATTCATATCACCCTTGTAGGATACATATTTCTTACCTCTGGTCAGTGATTTAAGGCCTAAGCTGTCCATGATCTTTAATACAGTTTTATGGTTGATAATACTTCCCCTGTTCCTCATTTCCAAGGTTATCCTCCGGTATCCGTACCTTCCCTTGTGATCATCGTAAATCTTCTTTATCTCTTTCTTAGCACCTTCATGCTTATTCAGCACAGAGCTCGTTTTCACATGATAATAGTAGCTGCTTCTGGCAATTTTTGATATGCCCAGTAAGATATCTAATGGATATTGCAGCCTTAACTCACAGACGACTAACGCTTTTTCCTTTGCTGTGTTTGTTTTAATAGAGTTAAGGCATCGAGCTTTTTTAAGAAATCGATCTCCGCTTTAAGGTATAAATTCTCTCTTTCAAGCTCTTCCAGCCGGGTAAGTGGTTTGGCCTCTTTAGATATGGGTTTGTCTTTTTTCATAGTTGGGGGCCTACCTTTTATTCGAAATTGTGGTGGTGTAAACCCTTTTCATATCAACTTCCTTATGGTATACTACATATAATAGACTTAGCAGTTTGTTTTTTTTCGGCGGTTGTGTTCCCTATTCCTTTATAGGGTGTGAATTCATTTGTAAACAAAATATGTGTAAACTTTTTTTTGTTTAAAGAATGATTGTTTACAAAACGCGAAACATTTTTGTTGTAAACTTTTTTTTATTTACAAAGAGATTGTTTACAAAATCTGAAACATTTTTAGTGTAAACTTTTTTTTGTTTCGCTTTAAAAAGTTTCACTCCTAGATTCGTTTGATACTTCATTACTCATTTTTCAGCTACAACAAAAAGAGATTTGGCTTCATCTGAAAAATCCATTCTTCAGACCTTTGAAAAACCAAAACATAAGAAAATGAAAATTATCATCACAGGCTCACTGGGCAATATTAGCAAACCATTAACCGAAGAACTGGTTCAAAAAGGACACGCCGTTACCGTAATTAGTAGCAATGCAGAAAGACAGCAGGAGATTGAAGAGATTGGCGCTGCGGCAGCCATCGGCTCATTACACGATGTTGAATTTTTAACGCAGACTTTCACCGGCGCAGATGCGGTCTACACCATGGTGCCTCCGGGAAATTATATGGATCATAATTTCGATCTGTTGGCTTACTACAAAAGTCTAGGTCAGCATTATGCCGATGCCGTTCTGGAATCTGGTGTAAAAAAGGTGGTGAATTTAAGTACTATAGGTGGCAACCTAGCTGAAGGGAACGGGATTTTACGCGGCGCGCATCAAGTGGAGTTAATTTTAAATGCCTTACCAACCGATGTGGCTATTACCCACATGCGGCCAAACTCTTTTTATTACAACTTACTCGGCTACATCCCAATGATTAAATCCAAAGGACTGATTGCTGCTAATTATGGCGGCGATGGTATCATTCCCTGGGTATCTCCACTTGATATTGCTGCTACAATTGCAGAAGAATTAACTTCCCCTTTTGAGGGCAGGAAAGCCCGTTCAGTGGCCAGCGAAGATCTCTCCGGAAATGAAACAGCCAGAATTTTAGGAGCGGCTATTGGTCAGCCAGATTTGAAATGGGTAGTGGTTTCTGATGACGAAATTTTAAATGGTTTAATAACTGTTGGGATGAATCCAGAAATTGCTGCTGGTTTAGTGGAGATGTACGGCGCCCTTCGAAGTGGATTATTGGCACAGGATTATAATCAAAATAAACCCGCAGTCATGGGAAAAGTGAAAATGTCAGATTATGCAAAAGAATTTGCAGTGGCTTTTAACCAATAATAATTAGCTTAGCATATGGCAAGAACCCACTTTCATAGATTTAAAAGCATTAGCGAATTTCATCAGTTCAGGGGTTTACCCAAACCAGAGCATCCGCTTATAAGCGTCATTAATCTTGATGACGTAAAAACTATGCCTAAGGGGGAAAACAGTATTGTGTTTGATTTCTACTCCATTGCCTTGAAGCGAAATTTTAACGGGAAAATGAAGTATGGCCAACAACAGTATGACTTCGATGAAGGCATCATGTTTTTCATTTCACCAGGGCAGCTTTTTCGCATCGAAGTGCAAGACGAAACGGCCTTAAACCATTCGGGATGGATGTTATTCGTTCATCCCGACTTTTTGTGGAACACCAGCCTGGCCAAAACCATTAAGCAAAACGAATTTTTTGATTATTCGGTACACGAAGCGCTTTTCCTCTCCGAAAAAGAAGAGCATACTATTGCAGCGATCATGCAGAACATTCTGGAGGAGTACCATTCCAACATCGATAAATTTACCGAAAATGTGATGATCGCCCAGCTGGAATTACTGCTGACCTATTCAAATCGGTTTTATCACCGCCAGTTCCTCACCAGAAAAATATCCAACCATTCTGTTCTTCATCGCCTGGAAAACATCCTTTCCGCTTATTTTGAAGATGACGAGTTGCAAAAGAAGGGGCTGCCTAGTGTTCAGCATATTGCTGAACAGTTAAGCATGTCGCCAAATTATTTAAGCGGTTTATTAAAGGTGCTAACCGGCCAGAGTACACAACAGCATATTCATGATAAATTAATTGAGCTGGCGAAAGAGAAGCTGTCCATTTCTGATATGTCTGTAAGTGAAATCGCTTACCAACTGGGCTTTGAACACCCACAGTCTTTTAATAAGTTATTTAAGCGCTATACAGAAATGAGTCCAAATAACTTTAGAAAGTCTTTTAACTAAAAGCAATCGGTTTAAGACCAGTATAAGTGCTATAGAACGGCTTCGCAGATCTGCTGCAAAATCAGCCGGGACGAAAGAAGGATTTGCTGGCAAAGCTAGGAATTGCCGGTATCTTCTTCTCCGTTGCGTGGCCCTTTACCCGGTGAAGCACCAATCTGATCTTCCTTCGGTACTGGATCTTTCGCTGCATTTTCGGCAAGTTTTTCCAATTGATCTTCTTCAGATGCGCCCGCCCTGATATCTTCAGCAGGTATTCTTACCGTTGTTTTGGTTTTATCCAGTTTGTTTTCTTCGTCTTTATTCATAACCTTTTTCTTTTAAAAACATGGCTAAAGGCAGATGGGTTTAGCCAAATGTTAAATAGTGTTCCGTTGAGAAAAGAGATAAGGGAATAAAAAACTAAACCGCTGTAAATTTCTTTTTGTTTTAGATGAGGTAACAGCTGTTAAACAATATGATGGATTTCACAATACAATCAAGGGATATAGTAGCCATGCTCGTTTCGGTAGCATGCGGAAGTATTATAGGTTTTGAGCGTGAATACCGAAACAAATCCGCTGGTTTCCGAACGATCATACTCATCTGTCTGGGTTCCACCATCTTCACTATTGTTTCCTGGCATGGCGCCGGAACAGACGACCGCATCTCTGCCAATATCATTACAGGTATAGGTTTTATTGGCGCTGGCGTCATCTTTCAGGATCGGATCTCCGTTCGCGGACTTACCACAGCTGCTGTAATCTGGACATCTGCCGCAATTGGTATGACAGCAGGGATCGGCTATCACGCCCTGGCCTTTCTCCTTACCGTAAGTACCCTGATCGTACTCGTGCTAGTGGGCTACGTAGAAAAAATGGTTTCGGGGTTTAAGAAGGAAAAGATGCTTGCCATTACACTTATTGATGGTGAAATTTCAAAACTTTACCAGCTGGAAAAACGCCTGGAAAGTACAGGGATGAAGCCCAGCAGATTGGAAGTAGGCAAAGATAATGGCCGGTTAACTGCAGTTTATTTATTGAATGCTAAGAAAAAAGAGATTGATAAAATTAATATGGTTTTAGCTGAAATGGAAGAAGTAGTCAGCTTTACCTAAGTGCTTTATTTAAACTAACAACGATGGAACAGAGCAAAGACAATAGAATGATTCCGATGACTTCATTTTCAAGCGGGAATGGCCAATCGGTAACTGATGATGTGTATTATTTTACCAACCAGATTGTGAACGTGGTGATGCTGGGGAAGCCGGGTGGTGACTGGTTTTTAGTCGACTGTGGGATGCCAAAGTGCGGTGCTGAAATTATTGCTGCGGCAGAGAAACGTTATGGAAAAGACAACCCACCAAAGGCAATTTTTTTAACACACGGGCATTTCGACCACGTGGGCGGCATTGTAGAGATTCTAGAAAAATGGGATGTTAGGGTTTATGCGCATCCTTTAGAAATGCCTTTTCTCACCGGGCAGCAGGAATATCCGGAACCTGATAGTTCTGTTGAAGGCGGTTTACTGGCGAAACTTTCTTCGCTTTACCCACACGAACCCATAGATATTTCCGGGCACGTATCTCCCTTTCCTGCAGATGGAAGTTTACCTGGCCTTCCCGAATGGCAATGGCTTCACGCACCAGGGCATTCACCAGGGCAGGTTGTTTTCTTTCGTGAGCAGGATAAAATCCTGATCTCTGCCGATGCTTTCATCACCGTTAAGCAAGACTCATTTTATAAAGTGCTTGTTCAAAAGCAAGAAATACAGGGGCCACCAAGATACCTGACTACCGACTGGCAGGCCGCATGGGAAACGGTTAGAAAACTGAAAGATTTACGTCCGGCAGTGGTTATTGCTGGCCATGGCCAATACATGGAGGGTGCCGAATTGCGTTTAGGATTGAAAAAACTGGTGGAGGATTTTGCTACGGTGGCTATACCAGATCACGGGAAATTCGTATAGTAATATCGTTTCGATTAAAAAAAATCAGCCAAGGTCAGTATAGACGCTTGGCTGATCTGGTAATTAGCTTTCTGTTTGGTCATGGCCTTCCGTTTTTACGACTTTGTTATATAAGCCCAGCAATAGAAAAGGTGCAGCCCATTGGCCTACAAATAAAGCTGTATTTTTCCGCCCTAAACATTTTAAGGTTAAGGATACGCCCATTGATGCCAGGGCACTCCATAAGAAAAGGTCTGAAGGTAATTTAGCGGTCTGTTCTTCAATTGCACGAGCGACTTTGCCCTCTGAATGTTGTTCTTTTTGTGATTCCATGTTTTTCATTTTTAATTAAAAAATAGCTGTCCGATTAATCAGGTCACTTAGATGGTAGAGGTATTGGATTTAAATAACCAGATTATCCTATTAAAAACATGCACAATTGCTTTATAGTTGAGCCCTTGCCCCGGTAATATGCTTTTCAGGTAATTATCTCCGGTATACAGGTGTTTTTACGGGTTTGATCAAAATAAAAATGCGGAAATTATTAATGCCTCCAATCCGCAGATGCAGTGTGGTTTTGAAACAAAATATTTACATCATTTAAAGAAAAATCAATCTACCTTAGAAACAGATATTGGTGAAAATAAATAGTAGTAAAACCGTTTAGTTAAACCTCAGATGATACTAACCAAAATGCATCTTTGTCTATGAGCCCTGAAAATGATGAAAAAACCAGTTGTAACTTTTAAGATATTGTCGACCTGTTTGTTGATGTTTATTCTCCAGGTGAGCATTGCGCAAACCTTTAAAAATCCATTGCTGCCTTCAGGAGCAGATCCATGGAGCATTTATAAAGACGGCTACTATTATTACACGCATTCCATGCAGAATAAACTGGTGATCTGGAAAACGAAGAACCTGGCAGATTTAAAAACGGCACAGCAGAAAACGATATTTGTTCCGCCGGCAAATACAGCCTATGCTAAAGAACTCTGGGCACCCGAAATACATTTTATTAACCAGAAATGGTACGTGTATTTTGCTGCTGATAACGGCGAAAACAAGAACCACCGGATGTATGTGTTGGAAAATACATCGAAGGATCCGCTCACCGGAACCTGGAAACTCAAAGGTAAAGTGGGGGATGCAACAAACAAATGGGCAATAGATGGATCTGTTTTTACTTACCAAAATCAACTTTATATGGTTTGGGCTGGATGGGAGGGAGACATCAACCAGAAGCAGGAAATTTTTATTGCCAAAATGAAAAACCCCTGGACCATTGACGGTAAACGACATAAAATCTCTACTCCCCAGTTCGAATGGGAAAAACATGGCGATTTAAATGACCCGGGTAATCCGCCACATGTTGATGTTAATGAAGGTCCGCAAATTTTAATGCACAACAATAAAGTGTTCCTGATTTATTCCGCCAGCGGTTGCTGGACAGATTTTTATGCCTTGGGCATGTTAACCCTAAAAGGTAAAGATATATTAAATGGCACATCGTGGGAAAAAAGTAAACAGCCCGTATTTAAGCAATCTGCAGAAAATGGCGTTTATGCACCTGGTCACAATTCATTTTTTAAATCTCCGGATGGTAAGGAAGACTGGATTTTATACCACGCCAATTCAGCACCGGGCCAGGGCTGCGGCGGGCAACGCTCGCCAAGGGCTCAAAAGTTTAGCTGGAATGTTGATGGTTCGCCAAATTTTGGTATTCCGGTTCGAAGCGATCAGGAACTTGCTATTCCGTCGCAAAATAAATAGAAATTATTCAATAGCTAACCAAAAAAATAACCTAAACCAAAAATATGAGAAAGCATTTCAATTACCTGTTATTAATTTTTCTGAGTGTAGCCTCCGTTACTTATGCCCAAAACAGCACGCCTGTAGTTGGCAAGGTATGGTCTATAGACAAAGCGAATGCTTGGTACAAACAGTATAGATGGATTAACGGAGCGGATTTTCTGCCCAGTACCGCCATAAACCAATTAGAAATGTGGCAGGCAGATACCTTTGATCCGGCTACAATAGATAAGGAACTGGGTTGGGCAGAAGCCATCGGTTTTAATACGATGCGGGTTTACCTGCATAGCCTCGCCTGGAAACAAGATCAGCAGGGCTTTAAGAAGAGAATGGATCAATACCTCACCATTGCAAACAAACACCAGATTAAAACCATTTTTGTGTTTTTTGATGATTGCTGGAACAAGCAGGCTAAAACAGGCAAACAACCAGAACCGAAAACGGGAATTCATAACTCGGGCTGGGTGCAGGATCCCGGAGATCCGGACTCGAAACAGGAAGCAAACTTTCCGGCTTTATCGCGTTACGTTAAGGATGTAATGACGCATTTTAAAAAGGATAAACGCATTCTCTTATGGGATTTGTACAATGAGCCGGGCAATTCCGGCAAATTAACCACCTCATATCCACTCTTAAAAAATGTATTTACCTGGGCCAGGGAAGTGAATCCGGATCAGCCCATCAGTGCTGGTTTATGGGCTTGGGATTATAAAGAATTAAATGCATTTCAAGCCCTGAATTCTGATGTTATTACTTACCACGATTACGAGGAACCACAATGGCACCAAAGGGTAATTGATATGCTTCGCTCACATGGTCGCCCGATGATTTGCACCGAATATATGGCCAGAACAAGGGGAAGCCGTTTTGAAAATGTGATGCCATTGTTAAAAAAGGAGAACATCGGGGCAATCAACTGGGGTTTGGTTGATGGAAAATCCAACACGAAATACGCCTGGGATACGCCCCTTAAAAATGGTGAAGAACCAAAGGAATGGTTCCACGAAGTTTTTAGAAAAGACGGCACACCTTACAAAAAGGAGGAAGTAGAGCTAATTAAGAAATTAAACAACAAATAGCATTGCTATAACTTCATTTATCAATCATTACATCGCCAACCAGGTTTATTTCTGGTTGGCTTTTTTTATCCTACTTATCGGAAATGCTTTCTTTCAGCTCTTGCTGATCTCTTAATATCGGTTTTAACACCTCAATTTTTCCGTCAATTTCGTGCTGATAAGATAAACCTAAAATTTCTGTGATCAGCGGGTAAACATTTACATTTTCGAACGAAGCTATTTTTAAATGTTTTCTGAACGCAGGGCCCCAGGCCATGAAGGTAGCATGCATGTCTTTTACCTGCATCGGGTCGAAACCGTGATGACCGATGCCTGGTTTACGGTTAGAAAATACGCGAGGCCATTCGGGAACAAGCAATATGTCACCGATCCGGTTTAAACGATCATCTTTAGCACCATAATGAAAGTGTGCCGGCATTTTAGTTTTTAAATAAGCTTTGTAATCAGTGCCCTCCTGGCTTTTTAAGGTTTCGTACAAAGGCTTGATATCTTTTTTGTTTTTTGCATGAATATCCATCAGTGTTCCCGATGAAGCAATTACATATTTGGCCGTATCAATGGCTTTTGGTGTGGCAATAGGATGATCTCGGTCTACGGCAGTCATGCCATGATCAGAAACAAAAATATAATTTACCGGCAGACCTAAAGGTTCTATTGCTTTGGTGAGCTGACTAATAACGCTGTCTACCATTTTTACAGCCGCTTCCGTTTGAGGAGCATCCGGTCCGTAAGTATGACCGGCATGATCTGGTTCTGAAAGGTAAAATGTAATTAGGTGTGGTCTTTTTTCTTCAGGCAGGCTTAGCCAGTTTTTAATAATGTCAATTCTTTTTTCAACGCCAATCTGTTCTGTATAATCATAGTAATAGGTTGGGCGAATGCCTTTAATTGCCGCTTCTGATCCTACCCAGAACATATTTGCAGTGATCATTTTTTGTTCTTCTGCCAACACCCAAAGCGGTACACCCCCGTACCATTTACCATCCTTTACTTTAGCTTTTGAACCCATTGAATATCTTTCGCCGGTACGTTCTTCCAAAAAAGTATTGTTTACCAAACCATGGTGAGATGGGTACATCCCTGTTGCAATGGTGTAATGGTTTGGAAAAGTAACCGAAGGGAAACTTGGGATCATTGATTCTGCCAGAACTCCGTTTGCGCTTAGCTTTAATAAGCTATCTGCGTGATAACGTTTTGCATAATCGTAACGAAAACCATCAGCTGAAATCAAAATCACATAAGGCTTTTTTTGCTGGTCTGCTGCATTTTGGCGACCGGCTATAACATGTTCGCTGGTGTCAGTTTGTGCCTGGGCATTGTTGATGATAAAAAATAAGACAATAATCAGGAGAAGCGGAAAGGGATATTGGTTTTTCTTCATTTGTATACTTGTAGATAAATTACAGGTGGAGTCAGTTGCCTGACCACTTTTAACGTCATCAGCAGCTTTTGCATACTCATCCGGTTACTGTAAATTATGGTTGTGCACATCAGCGGAACTCTTTTAAGCCTTTTCTTCACCGCTGAAATTGCGATCCAAATGTAGTAAAACTAAAAATCATAGCATGCTGAAGTATATAAAATTTATATGAATTTTACCGCTCCTTTACTTTAACAAGGATACAGTTTACAGTAGCAATTTGGCAATTGCTTTGGATATAATCTTCAAAATTACCTGCTTGAAGCATAAGCGCGATCACGCTCGCACGTATTTTATAACTCCGAACTGGAACAATTAATATTGTTGATTATACCCGCGAAATTTATAACTTCAATAGTTACATATAACCGCAGGTCATGAAACTCATTTTTACTTTTATAATTGCATTGAATTTCTGTTTTCCAATCGCCGAAGCGATAAATTTGAATCGCATCTGCTATCTGGAAGATGGTGTTTCTGCTGTTGTAAAGGAAGGAAATCATCTCACTGTAAAGGCCAGGTCGGAATCGCTTTCGTTTACAAAGCGTTATGAAGTAGATTTTATTGAGATCAGGCACTGCGATCATCAAAAGCTATCGTTAACCTTCATAAGCGGAAAAAATGCTTTAGATATTGATTTTTATCCGGCCAAAGATGATTGGATTTCGAATAAGGTAACCTTGTTCGGCGCTACCTCAAAATTAAAAAAAGGGCAGACACTGAATGGTAGAGTTTCTTTAAAAAAGTTTAACTTTTACACCGTCGCAGCGCCTATCCTGGAAAAAAAATAGATTGCTACACTCAAGTGGTTATTCTTGAATATTATCTGAAGTAAAGTGACTAAATGATGCTTGTTATAATCAGATTTTTCGCGTTAAAAAAATGATTTAATGGACCTTTGCCTTCTCCTGTTTTAACCTCTTGCCCTGATATAATCGCCTGCTCTACATAACATTTCGCTTGCGCAATAGCATTTGTTAAATCATTCTCCAAAGCTACATAAACTGCAATAGCAGAAGAAAGGGTACAACCCGTTCCATGTGTGTTTTGTGTATGGATAGCTGTCGATTTAAAGATTTTATGGTTCCCTGATTGATCAAGGTATACATCAAAAAGATCAGGACCTTTTAAGTGTCCGCCTTTTACTAAAATAGCATGACAGCCAGAACTGATCATTTTTTCGGCGGCTAGTTTCATATCATCGATGGTTTTTATATTCATACTGGCGAGTATTTCTGCTTCATCCAAATTGGGGGTAATCAGCATTGCTAACGGGAATAATTCCTGTTGAAGCATTGTAATAGTGTCGTTTTCAATCAGGCGGTGGCCACTGGTAGAAACCATTACGGGATCAAAAATGATCGGTACATCTGGATAAGCTTTTAAAGTCTGGGCAATCGCCCTTGCCAGCGCTGCAGAATGAACCATACCAATCTTGATGGCTTTTGGTTTAATGTCATCCATTACCGCTTTAATTTGCCCCTGAACAATTTCTGCAGGAACTTTATGAATTGCTTTTACGCCTAAAGTGTTTTGCACTGTGATGGCTGTAATTGCAGAGGTTCCGTAGCAACCAAGCGCACTGAATGTTTTTAAATCTGCCTGTATGCCTGCGCCGCCTCCACTGTCTGATCCGGCAATGGTGAGGATGGAAATATATGTACGATTCCTGCTCATGAAATTCCGCCTGCTAAACTATAAATTTCACCCTTAAAATGAGGCTTGACAATGTTCACCGCCATTTTACTTCGCGCTCCGCTCTGGCAGATGAAAACAAGTTTTTTATCCAATGGAAAAGACGAAATGTGTTCGGCAAGATCATAAACTGAAATGTTTTCCCCACCTAGATTGTATTCTTCAAACTCATAATCCTCCCTTACATCTATCAAATGCACTTTTTCAGGTGTGTTTGCCAGCCAGTGTTTTAAGATATCCATTGAGATTTCACCACCTACTTGATTTATAAGTTGACTGCCGTCTGTGCTAGATTTTGTTACAGCATGATTTTGATCGCCTATTTTAAATATACTGACGCCATTATCCAATGCCTTTAGGGTGAGTAGTTTGCCAGAGAGTATTTCCCCGAAACTGCAAATGATCTTAATTGCCTCATTAGCCATATAAGTACCAATGATTCCCGGCAATACGCCAATGACACCAATTTCCGAGCAATTCGGCACTTCATTACCTACAGGTGCTTCCGGAAATACATCCCGGTAATTCGGCCCTTGCTGATAATTGAACACAGATACCTGCCCTTCAAACCTGAAGATAGAACCAAAAACGAGTGTTTTGCCCAGTGCTACACAGGTGTCGTTTACAAGATATCTCGTCGGGAAATTATCCGAACCATCAATAATTAAATCGTATTGATCAATAAGCTTCGCAGCATTTTCCTGTGTGACCCTTTCCTGATGGGCCGTAAGGTGTACCAAGGGATTAAGCTGTTGCAGTTTCTGTTTGGCTATAGCAGCTTTCGCTTTGCCAATATCAGCATGTGAATATAAAATCTGTCGGTGCAGGTTGCTCGCATCCACCAGATCATCGTCCACAATTCCTATATTACCTACGCCAGCGGCCACCAGGTACTGCAAAACAGGGCAGCCCAAACCACCAGCACCAATCATGAGTACCTTTGCTGCTTTGAGTTTTTCCTGTCCGTTAACTCCGAGTTCAGGTAAAATAAGCTGGCGGTTATATTGTTTTAGTTCTTCTTTCGTAAGCATGTCTATTCAGTTAAGCCAAGCAGCGATCCCAATCTTTCCAAATGGCTTCGTAACCTTGTGTTGCAATCATTTTAGCAATCTCAGCAGGCGTGCGTTCATCACTGATTTCGAACTGTTCCAGTGATTCTGGTGCCACTACGTAGCCACCGGGATTAGTTTTTGAACCGGCACTAATCGAAGTGATTCCCAACTTAATGATGTGGTTTCGAAATGCAGGCGATTCTCTTGTGGAAATGGAGAGTTCTACTTCTTCGTTAAATAAACGGTAAGCGCAAATGAGTTGCACCAGCTCCCGGTCGCTCATCTCCACTTTAGGTTCCAACCCGCCGCTAAAGGGCCGGAGCCTCGGAAAAGATAGGCTGTATTTGCTCTGCCAGTATTTTTTCTCCAGGTAATTCAGGTGCAGGGCAGTAAAGAAACAATCGGTTCGCCAGTCTTCCAGTCCGATCAATACGCCAAGTCCCATTTTATGAATGCCTGCTTTCCCTAATCGGTCTGGCGTTTCTACCCGGTATTTGAAATTCGATTTCTTGCCCTTCGGATGGTGCTTTTTGTAATCTTCCAGATGGTAAGTTTCCTGGTAAACCAATATCGTATTTAAGCCGTATGGTATCAATTGATCATAATCTTCCACATCCATGGGTTGAATTTCCATAGAAATATGGGCGAAGTGTGGTCTGATCAGTTCGAGCACTTTTTTAAAATAATCTACATGCACGTTTAAATTATCCTCCCCGGTAACCAACAATACGTGGTCATAGCCCATCTCTTTCAGTGCCGCAACTTCCTGCATAATTTCCATTAAAGTAAGCGTTTTCCGTTTTACTTTATTGTCGTAACTGAAACCACAATAAGTACAGATGTTGTTGCACTCGTTTGATAAATAAAGCGGAACATACATTTGTAACACCTTGCCGAAACGTTTTTGGGTTAACTGCTGACTAATCACAGCCATTTGCTCCAGGTAGGGCGCTGCGGCCGGAGAAATCAGTGCCTTGAAATCTTCCAAAGTTCGTTTCGGAGTAGCCAAAGCCCGTTCTACATCGGCGGTAGTTTTAGCGTAAATGCTGGCCTTGGTTTCGTCCCAGCTATAGGTTTCGAAAAGGTCGTTAAAGCTATTCATCTAAAAAAGAGGTTAGTGGACTGCTTGCAATGGCATGTGATACAGGTGAGGCTAATCTGGCTTCGAAGGCCATTCTTCCGGCTTCCACAGCCATTTTAAACGCTGCGGCCATTTGAACCGGGTTGCCAGACACTGCAATGGCCGTATTCACCAATACTGCATCGGCGCCAATTTCCATGGCCCAGGCCGCATCAGATGGTGAACCAATCCCAGCATCAACAATCACCGGAACATTACTTTGGTTTATGATAATTTCTAAAAAATCGATTGTTTTCAGTCCTTTGTTACTTCCAATCGGCGAACCAAGGGGCATCACCGCACTGGTACCGGCATCTTCCAAACGCTTACATAAAACAGGGTCTGCATGGATATAGGGCAACACGATAAACCCCTGTTTGGCCAATTCTTCCGTTGCTTTCAGGGTTTCGATAGGATCCGGCATCAGGTATTTCGGATCTGGGTGGATTTCTAGTTTAATCCAGTTGGTTTCTAAGGCTTCACGGGCCAGCTGGGCCGCAAAAACGGCCTCTTTTGCATTTCTAACTCCAGATGTGTTAGGGAGTAAATTGATGTGCGGATATTTCAAACGGAGCAATAAATCGTCATCTTCATTGTTTTCAATATCCACCCGCTTCAGTGCCACGGTAACCAGTTCTGAACCAGATGCCAGCAATGCTTCCTCCATTAAAGGAGAAGAACTGAATTTTCCCGTACCTGTAAACAAGCGTGAACGGAATGTTTTATCGGCGATGTGTAACATGTATTAAACTTCTTTTAAAGAGGTGTTATTAATGTGTTCATAAATCTCTGCAACCGTAGCCGCCGGATCAGTAGCATAGGTGATCGCTCCCGAAACCGCAACGCCATAAAGGCCAGTTTCCATAATTTTTTTAATATCCTGCGTCTCTATGCCGCCAATAGCGATGATTGGCGTTTTAATTCCTGCCTGATCAACTCGATTAAGTATTTCTGCATAGCCTTCCAAACCCAAAATGGGACTCAGCTTTTGCTTGGTTTTGGTAAAGCGATAGGGGCCAAGTCCGATATAATCCACGCCTTCAGCCACCCGTTGTTGAACATGTTCAAACGTATTTGCAGTGCCTCCGATGATCAGCTTGGGTCCCGCAATGTTGCGTGCGTCTTGTACAGGCCTGTCATCTAAACCCAGGTGAAGGCCATGTGCACCCGCTTCCAGGGCAATTTCCAGGTAATCATTTACAATCAGTTTTGCGCCATATTCATTGCATAAGGCGACTGCCTTGAAGGCATATTGCAAAATGTTTTCTTTCGGTTCAAACTTTACCCGCAGTTGTATCCACTTGGCACCAGCTTCCAGCGCAGCTTTAATGGCTGTTAAATGCGTGCCGTTTTCGGGCTGCTGGGAGATATAATGAAGTCTGTCTATCATTTTCTAAAATTTATTATTTTATTCAGGTTTTTGAAACTGGTTACTGCCTGTTCAGGCTTTTTCCAGATAGTACCCAACACAGCAGCACCATCAAATTGCATCTGCCTGATCTGCCGGATGTTTTGTGCGTCAACTCCACCCAAAGCGATTACTGCCGGCTGTGCGTTCACCTTTTGCAAAATGAATCCTTTTGCCAGTTTACTTTCATAACCTGGCTTAGAAATACTGTCAAACACCGGACTAAAAAAAACGTAATCAAAAGCTGTTAAATGTTGTAGTGCTGTAAGCTCATGCATCGCTGTACTACAGGTGAAACCTTCTTGTTTCAGTTTAACGATCTCCGCTTTACTACTATCGAGACGATGTTTTTCTGGATAATGCAGGCGTTTGATGTTGGTCTTATCGGCAATAAAATGGTGTTGATGCAAGGCAATATGTGGATGGAATGCCGGATCAATAGCTTTCAATAAATCCAGACACTGATTTTCACTCCAACCTGGTTTGCGCAAATGAAAACGTGTCATTCCGGCCTCGAAAAGCTGGTTGATGATTTTCGCTTCATTTGCGATTGCTTCAGGATTGGAGAGGACAATCAATTCCATTATAAATAAATTTCGCTTCCTTTTTCTGTAAATTCCTTTGATTTCTCGGCCATGCCTTTTGCCAGTACATCTTCTTCACCCATGCCGTTTTCTTTGGCATATTCCCTTACATCCTGGGTGATTTTCATCGAACAGAAGTTTGGTCCGCACATGGAACAGAAGTGTGCAATCTTGGCGCCTTCAGCAGGTAATGTTTCATCATGGAACTCTTTAGCGGTATCCGGATCAAGCGAAAGGTTAAACTGGTCTTCCCACCTGAATTCAAAACGGGCTTTACTTAAAGCATTATCGCGGTATTGCGCACCAGGATGTCCTTTAGCCAAATCTGCAGCATGGGCAGCGATTTTATAGGTAATTACGCCATCTTTTACATCTTTTTTATTGGGTAAACCCAGGTGTTCTTTTGGGGTAACATAACACAGCATAGCCGTTCCGAACCAGCCAATCATGGCCGCGCCAATTGCCGAAGTAATGTGATCATAACCCGGTGCAATATCTGTAGTTAGCGGACCTAAGGTGTAAAAAGGCGCTTCAGAACAGTGTTGTAACTGTTTCTCCATGTTCTCTTTAATCAGGTGCATAGGCACATGGCCGGGTCCTTCGATAATGGTTTGCACATCATGTTTCCAGGCAGTTTTAGTCAATTCGCCCAGCGTTTCCAGTTCACCAAACTGTGCCGCATCATTTGCATCTGCAATACAACCTGGCCGCAGGCCATCGCCCAGCGAGAAGGAAACATCATACGCTTTCATAATCTCGCAGATTTCCTCAAAATGTGTATACAGGAAATTTTCTTTGTGATGCGCCAGGCACCATTTTGCCATAATAGAGCCCCCGCGGGAAACAATTCCGGTAATGCGTTTGGCCGTTAAAGGCACGTAGCGCAGCAATACACCGGCATGTATAGTGAAATAATCAACGCCTTGTTCAGCCTGCTCAATCAATGTATCGCGGAATAACTCCCAGGTCAAATCTTCGGCCTTGCCGTTCACTTTTTCTAAAGCCTGGTAAATGGGTACCGTACCAATCGGCACCGGCGAGTTGCGGATAATCCATTCCCGGGTTTCGTGGATATTCTTTCCGGTAGAAAGATCCATGATGGTATCAGCTCCCCAACGGCATGCCCAAACTGCTTTCTCCACTTCCTCTTCAATGCTGGAGGTGACGGCAGAGTTGCCAATATTCGCATTTATTTTTACCAGGAAGTTACGCCCGATAATCATGGGTTCTATCTCAGGGTGATTGATATTACAGGGAATTACCGCGCGTCCTGCCGCCACTTCCTGCCGAACAAATTCTGCAGTGATGGCCCCTTTAGGCGTATTTGCACCGAAACTATGGCCCTGATGTTGATGGTTCATAATGTCATACTGGTCATTCAGCTGCTCTTTCAACAGATCGATCCGCTGGTTTTCACGAATGGCAATGTATTCCATTTCGGGCGTAATAATGCCTTTTTTGGCGTAATGCATTTGCGATACATTCATCCCGGCTTTTGCGCGAAATGGTTTGGTTGTGTGGTTGAAGCGTAAGTGGTCAAGGCTTTGATCGTGCAGCCGCTGTTGTCCGTAATCAGACGAAATATAATCCAGCTGCTCCACATCGCCTCTGGCTATAATCCATTTTTCACGTAAACGGGATAAACCTTTTTTTACATCAATTTTTGCATTTACATCGGTGTATGGTCCGCTGGTATCATAAACGGTAACGGGTGCATTGGGTTCAGTTTCGCCAAAGCGGCCGTGAAGTTTGGTGTCGCTCAGCGTAATTTCTCGCATGGCCACCTGGATATCGTGCAGCTGGCCCTGTACGAATATTTTTTTAGAGGCTGCAAATGGGGTGGTAGTCAATACCTGGTCTGTGGGAGTTTTTTCTTGCTTCATGTTTCTCGAGATTTATGGTTAGCCGCCTTGTGTGGCTTTAATGATGATGACCTGATCGCTGGGATGGAGGAGGTGGTTCTCCCAGGCGGTTTTAGAAATGATAGACTGATTAACAGCCACAGCAATACCATTAGCTGGCGTATTTAACACTTCTGTAATTAAATGCTGCACAGTGCAAACATCGGCAACCTGGTAATTTTGTTGATTTACGGTGATTTCCATTCTGTTTCTAAAAATTTAACTTTTAGGAATGGCCCCGTATGGAGGAAAGAAAAAACAACTTCATATTGCAGGAGTTGTCATCACTTTTCCCTTCGGCAGTACTAACTGCATCAGGTTCAAAGGGTATTATCTCAGTCCGCAAAGGACACCCCTAAAGTTGCGGTAAACTTATAGAAAAGTTTTAAGAATAGCCAAAGTTATTTTTTTTTGCTCGGTTTTTTAGAAAAATGGGGGGGAAGTTAACTCGGCTTTTATACCGGGTTATTGTCAATAACAAGGGTTAAATGCTAACCCTTTAATGATAGTTTAAGCAGCGATGTTAGAAAATGACGGAGGTGAACTACTGCTATTATGGAGTAATTTTTAACTGTTTTTTTGATGGCTTTCATGATAAGCTAAGATTTTATTCAAAGCGGTAATGGTAATTTCGAGCTCCTTTTTACCCACAACTTCACTGTATATGTCGTTCATTTCCATTACATTGCTATTTACTTTGTAAATTAATTCCTTGCCTTTCTTTGAAAGAAAAAGCAGGTCACTTCTTTTATCCACTTCGCTGGCTTTACTCTCAACCATGCCAAGTGCCTCCAGTTCTTTGATGGTCCGGCTGATATTCTGCTTCGGAATCATTGATTTTCTTGAAATCTCAGAAGGCGAACAACCATCTATACCAATATTACAGATTACAGGCCAGTAGGATAATTTCATATCTTTCCAGTTAGGGTCAACATTGGCGTGCGACCAATAATCTAAATGTTTACGCAGATTGAAACTTAACCGTTGCCAATTTCTATCCTGCATTTGTTCCAGTTCCCGTAATTTCTCGTCAATATCTTTTTCCATCCCACAAAAATAAAACAAATAAATCATAATCTTTGATTACTAATTAGTAATAATTGATTACTTTTGTTCGGGGGAAATATAGCGGGTCTATTTCTCCATTCACATCAAATTAACATCCATAAATATGAACAATTACATCACCATTATGTACACCAATATTACAGAAGAATGGGAGCTTCTTGTTGTTTCTAACTGTTTGAGTGCCTTTACAGAAATCAATGAATGGACGATCGATTTTGCAGACTGCGATAAGGTATTACGAATTTCTTCGCAAAAACAAATTGATGTTCCGGTATCAAATGCACTTAGCGAAATTGGCTTAATGTGTACCGTTAAGGAAGTATTTCCTGGTTAGATATGGTAACAGAATTGGTTACGCTTATTATGATAATTTGAATAAAAATATTTAGGGCAGTGTAAAGCGCAATCCTTTAGAAGATGTTATTCATAATCACCAAAGATTCCGGTCTTCCATATAAATTTGATATCGCATTTTTTATTTAAGCTGGGGAGTACTTTCCTGATACCAATGCTTTAAACAATTTGTCTTTTCAGAATATCTTCATAGCCGGCAACCAGATCTTAAAACCTTCGGCTGTTTCCTGTGGTGAAAACGTGAAAATTCTAAAATATAATTCTTCAAGAATGCTCAGTCTGATGAGTATTATGGAAATACTTTCTATTACAGACTAATTAATATTTAATAGCTCTATGTTGTCTGCATTCGAATGATTTTTGGAGCTTTTCAAGCACTAAGTTTAATAAATGAACCAACAATTGTCAGTCTGAAAATGATGGCGGCGCAATAAGTAAATATGAATCGCGTTTAGTTTGCAACTTCGTGTTTTTAGTAGCAAAATAGTTACAAAAATTAAAGCCGTTCATTTTATAAATAAAGTACCAATAATTAAGCTGACTGATATCAGATCTATCCCTTCTTAGGTATCAGTATGAGATTAGTTTTATAGCGCTCCTCTATAAATTACTAATAATTAAAAACCAAATAATGAAATCAAAATCCATTGCAGTGCTCAGTGTTGCACTTTTAGCTTATACGAATGTGGCGTTCAGTCAGGAAATTTCCAGTCCGAAGAAACAAGAGGTCGTTAGATCCAAAAACGATTCGAAATACAATTCTCCAAAATGGCGTAAAGACAATTATATCGTTAATCGCGATTCTGCATTTGCCAATCCATATTATGCAATTCAGAAATTGCAGGGAGGGAACCGCAGGTTTGTAGAAGGAAGAAGTATTTATCCCCGTCAGGATGCGGCCCTGATTAAAAAACTGGCAGAAGGCCAATCCCCATTTGCATTGATAGTTGGCTGTTCTGATTCGAGAGTTTCGGCAGAAATACTTTTTGATCAGGGATTTGGTGATTTATTTGTCACCAGAACGGCAGGGCAGGTGATGACAGATGCCTCTTATGGTACAATCGAATATGCTGATCTGATGCTTAAAACGAAGCTGATTGTCGTGTTAGGTCATACCAACTGTGGCGCAGTAAAGGCAGCAGTAGAGCATCCTGACAATCTGCCCGGCCACATTTCTCAATTGATCCACTCCATAAAACGTGCTGCTGATACCGCATCTGTAATGAAGGGTAATGTACTGGATAATGCGGTACGTTTAAATGTCATTAACCAGGTAGAAGAGTTACGAAATTTAGACCCTGTACTTAAAAAGAACTATACTGAGGGCAAGATTCTAATTATTGGTGCGGTATATGATCTGGAAAATGGTAAAGTAAGTTATCTGGATGAAACCTTGAAGAACTTACCAAAAAGTAGTTATTCGCAAAGAAAAATAACAGGTTTATAAGGCTGACAACTTTTTTAACCTCATACATTACGTCATTCAGGATCATTTCCGGATGACGTAATTAACGAACGCTACTTTTTATCTACAAGCTGATATTATGCGAATTTTTAATTTCGGCCATTACAAAAGTACTGTGCGTGCTCCCAATACTTTCAACAGAACCTAACTTGTTGAAAACGAAATCCTGGTAATGCTTCATATCTCTGGCATAAACTTTCAGAATGAAATCGTAATCGCCGGAAACATTATAACACTCTGCCACTTCATCAATCTCCATGATGTCTTTCACAAAGTGGTTTCCAATTTTCCGGTCGTGTTGCTTTAGCTTGATGTTGCAAAAAACAATAAAGCCTTTGTTAAATTTCTCAGCATCGATAATGGCGATATACTTCTTAATATAGCCATTATTTTCCAGCCTTTTTACCCGCTCGAAAACAGGTGAGGTGGATAAATTTACCTTAGCAGCAAGTTCTTTTGTGGTATAACTGGAGTTATCACTTAAAATTTTTAAAAGCAATAAATCGATTTCGTCTAGTCCATCCATAGCATAATTTCCTTTTAACCGTACTAAAATACAAACAAACAAGTATATTATTCTACTTTATATCTTATTCGTGGATTTTTATTCCTATTTATTTATTTAATAAGATTTTAAAAACCAACTGCATATCTTTGATCAGAATTAAAAACTGATTGTAAAATCAAAAGTTCTTTTTATTTCGATATTGAAAAGGTTTTACTTAGGGTGAATTAATAGGGAATCGTGTGTAAATCACGGGCTGTCGCGCAACTGTAAGTAACATGAAGGTTTTATATCAAATAGATCCACTGCTTACGCGGGAAGGAGGATAAAAACTGTTACAAGCCAGGATACCTGCCTATTTCGATTGACGTTGCTTTCGCGATTTGAAGCTAGAAGTCTGATAATACATTTTTTGAGCACAAACGGCTTTTGGTTTGTGGTGCCTGATTGTTTTGTCTGCGTTTTTTCTGCTATATCCATTCCGCAAAGCATCCTGAAAACTTAAAGGACTTTTTACAATGATTATTAACCATTTAAAAAGTTGAAAATGCAAACACACAACCTAGGCTATCCGCGAATTGGTAGCAACCGAGAACTTAAAAAAGCCAGTGAGCAATATTGGGCTGGAAAAATCACTTTAGCAGAATTGTTAAGTAAAGGAAGAAGCATTTCTGAGCAAAACTGGAAATTGCAGCAGGAGGCCGGAATAGATTTGATTCCATCAAACGATTTCTCTTATTATGATCAGATTCTGGATATGTCGTTAACGGTAGGCGCAATTCCAAAACGCTACAATAAGGTTGTTCTTACAAAAAGCAATAATGAGCTCGACCTTTATTTCGCAATGGCCAGAGGTTATCAAAAAGACGGACTTGATATTACGGCCATGGAGATGACCAAATGGCTGGATACCAATTACCACTACATCGTTCCTGAATTTTATAAAGATCAGGAATTCAGTTTGTTTTCAGGTAAAATTGTTAACGAATTTATTAGTGCAAAGCAAATCGGAATTGTTACCAAACCTGTAATTATTGGTCCGGTTTCTTACCTGTTATTGGGAAAAGAAAAAGAAGCTGGTTTTGATAAATTGGATCTGATCAAAAAACTATTGCCTGTTTATTTGCAGGTCCTTGCAGAATTGAAAGAACAGGGTGCCGAATGGGTACAGTTCGATGAGCCTTTCTTAGCGCTTGATATTGATGAAAAAGCTAAAAAAGCGTACGAATATGTTTATGCTGAAATTAAAAAACATTTCCCTCAGTTAAAAGTATTGGTTGCTACCTATTTTGAAGGATTGAAAGATAATTTGGCATTGGCGGCTTCCTTGCCAGTAAACGCTTTACATATCGATTTAGTACGTTGTCCGGAGCAGTTAGATGAGGTTTTAAACGCAATACCTGCAGAAATGACGCTATCACTTGGTGTTGTGGATGGCAGAAATATTTGGAAAAACGATTTTGAGCAATCTTTGGTTACCATTGATAAAGCAGTTGAAAAGCTGGGGAAAGACCGTGTATTAATCGCACCATCTTGCTCTTTACTGCATTCACCCTGCGACCTGGACCTGGAAACAAACGAAAAAACGTTAACTCCTGAAATTAAACAGTGGCTGGCTTTTGCAAAACAGAAAGTGGAGGAGGTAGTCACTTTAAAAGCATTGGCAACCGAAAATCCTGTTGAAGAGGTGCTAGCTAAACTGGCACAAAATAAATTAGCAATCGAAAGTAGAAAAACTTCAAAACTCATCCATAATGAGAAAATTAAGCAAAGGGTAGGTGCAATCACACCGGCAGATTCGCAGCGCTTAAATGTTTTCGCTTCCAGAAAAAAAGCACAGCAGGATATTCTGAACTTGCCACTTTTTCCAACTACTACTATCGGTTCATTCCCACAAACCGTAGAAGTAAGAAGCTGGAGATCAAAGTTTAAAAAAGGGGAGATTACATCCGCTGAGTACGATGCATTGTTAAAAAAAGAAACGGAAGAAGCCATTCACTGGCAGGAACAAATAGGGATAGATGTTTTAGTGCATGGCGAATTTGAACGAAATGATATGGTTGAATACTTTGGCGAACAGCTGAATGGATTCACTTTCACTAAAAACGGTTGGGTACAAAGTTATGGAAGCCGTTGCGTTAAACCGCCAATTATTTATGGTGACGTAGATCGTCCGAAACCCATGACGGTTTACTGGACGCAATATGCGCAATCCCTCACCAAAAACCTCGTAAAGGGTATGTTAACCGGACCGGTTACCATTTTGCAGTGGTCGTTTGTGCGGAATGATCAGCCGCGTTCGGTTACTTGTAATCAGATTGCTTTTGCCATTCGTGATGAAGTGGTCGATCTGGAAAAGGCAGGCATCAAAGTTATTCAAATTGATGAGCCGGCCATCCGCGAGGGTTTGCCTTTAAGAAGAAAAGACTGGCAGCAATATTTGAAATGGGCGGTAAATGCCTTTAAAATTTCTGCAAGTGGCGTAAAAGATGAAACGCAGATCCATACGCACATGTGTTATTCAGAATTTAATGATATCATTCAAAATATTGCAGATATGGATGCTGATGTCATTACCATTGAGTGTTCACGTTCGCAGATGGAATTATTAGATGCTTTTGCAGATTTCAAATACCCTAATGAAATCGGTCCGGGTGTTTACGATATCCATTCTCCGAGAGTGCCATCAAGAACAGAAATGGTACAGCTTTTAGAAAAGGCCAAAGCCGTGGTTCCAGCAGATCAGCTATGGGTAAATCCAGACTGCGGATTAAAAACACGCCATTGGGATGAAACCAAAAAAGCATTGATCGAAATGGTTGCTGCTGCGCAGGAAATGCGGCAGGAAGTTCTGGTTCAAGCGTAAATAGCTATGTTATACTAAAAAATGCCGCCTGAATGCGGCATTTTTTATTAGTTGAGGTTACCCGCTACAGGCGGTTTAAGTTATCCCATGCAAATTTATATCACCAAATGTGCGCGTTTTAATGCTGCGAGGCGATTTTATCGCGAAGATTGGACATCAGATCAAAACCTTAAGGTATTCGGCAAGGCTGTTCATGCTAATTATCATGGAAACAATTATACGCTCTGGGTCACCTTTAGTAAAAAGCTTACACCTGAGAATGAATATTTACCTTTTCCGAGGGCTTTGAATGAGATACTGGAGAATGAACTTATTGCAAAAGTAGACCATAAAAATCTTAGCATCAATGTAGATTTTATGAAGGGAAAAATTCCCACAACAGATCAGCTTTGCATCTCCATTTTTAATTTACTGCAACCTCTTGTGCGTTCGAATGCGGATTTTCACTTGCACAGCATTAAACTGCAGGAAGGAGATCATTATCAGGCTACTTACGATGGTATTTAGCTACCAGTTGCTTTACTCCAGATAAACAATAGCGTAAAATTCGCTGTCGGTTCACAACAAAAAAGCTTTGCATGGTGTTGAATAACTAAAATTACGCCGTGCATTTGTTAGAAATAGATTTTAAAAATATCTTCTTAAGCGATCTTGATTTCGCGTTAGCGCTTGAAATTGGTTTTCGAACGATTATCATGTTTGCGCTCGTTTTAATCTTTCTTCGGTCATCAGGCAAAAAAGGAGTAAGGCAACTTAGTATTTTTGAAGTGGCCATCATCATCGCGCTTGGTTCTGCCGCAGGCGATCCAATGCTAAACAGCGAATCTGCTATCCTGCCGTCGCTGCTGGTATTTGTTGTTATTTTAGGAGTCTATAGATTAATAACCTATCTGGCTGCGAAAAGCCAGCGAATCGAGAATATGCTAGAGGGTAAACCAATTTATATTATTGAAGACGGCGTATTTACTTTAAAAGAGGAAGGAGATGCAAATTTCGCACAGGATGAATTTTTTGCTGAAATGCGTGGACAAAATATAGAACATGTTGGCCAGGTCCGTACAGCAATTTTAGAGTCTAATGGTCAGGTGAGCTTTCTGTTTTATCCAGATGATCAGCCGGTAAAAGGTATGCCAGTCTATCCCAAACCATTTGACCGCAGATCTCGGGAAATCGCCAAAAGTGGTGATTATGCCTGCACCCATTGCGCCATTGTGAAGCATCTTAATGCTCCGGCAGCTTGTGCGCGTTGCGGTAAAGACGAGTGGGTGCTGGCTTTGGATACCTTAAGGAACACATAAGCTGCAGCTAAACTATCAGTTTTGCGATACAAATATTTGGTGTTTATCTGTTAAGGTCAACAGAATCAATGCCTTGCGTTGTTCACTAAAAGTTTGAGCACTGTTTTTAAATGAAAAACGGGAATCATCCAGTGGACGATCCCCGTTTAATCTAAATTAACGCTCTCCATAATAAGACGCAGTTTGCAGCCTTTTATTGTGTGCTAATTATTTTTTTTCATTTATTTTTTTGATCACTTCTGTTAAATTGCTACCCGGATCCGAAATATTCAAACAGGATTCTCTGTAACCAATAGCCTAAAGCCATGTTTGGTGATATTGGCACTATCGTAAATAATTATAGCCGTGGTTCAAACAAATCGCTCTTATTTTATTACAGGCCTAATTTTTTCGCCGATCAGTTCAATAGCCCTTAATAACTGGCGTTCGGAGAGGCCGGCATTATCCATCTGGAAAGTTAACCGGCTGATGCCACCCAAGGCCTCGCTATGGCGAAGGATTTTTTCTGCTACCTGCTCCGCACTTCCAATCAATATTGCGCCTTTCAGTCCGGTTTGGGCGTCAAAGTGCGAACGTGTTACCGGCGGCCAGCCCCGCTCTTTGCCAAACTTTGTCATGGTGTATGCATACCCCGGATAATATTCTTCAACGGCCTGTCGGGTTGTATTCGCCACATAACCAAGCGAATGTAATCCTACTTTTAAGCGTTCCTCAGGGTGGCCGGCACGCAGGCCGGCTTCGCGATAAAGGTCGATTAATGGCCTGAAACGATGGGTTTCTCCACCAATAATAGCCACCATCAGGGGCAGGCCCAGTTTACCTGCGCGGATAAACGACTGTGGTGTTCCGCCAACACCCAGCCAGATCGGTAGCTCTTGCTGCAACGGTCGCGGATAAATGGCCTGATTCACTAATGGTGATCTGAACTTACCACTCCAACTCACTACCTCACTGGTATTAATCTCCATGAGCAGCTGCAGTTTTTCGATAAAAAGCGCATCGTAATCTTTCAGGTCATATCCAAAGAGTGGATAAGCATCCACAAAAGAGCCACGGCCAACAACCATTTCGGTTCTTCCTTTTGAAATGAGATCGAGTGTAGCAAAATTCTGGAACACCCGGACCGGATCTGCTGCGCTTAATACGGTAACCGCACTCGTGAGGCGAATATGCTTTGTTCTGGCTGCGGCAGCCGCTAAAATTACCGCTGGTGCTGCGTCCAGAAATTCTTTTCGGTGGTGTTCGCCAATACCAAACACATCCAGTCCGGCTTGATCTGCGTATTCAATTCTGGCCAAAAGGTTATCCATGGCTTCTGCTGCTGGTACAGGTATACCTGCTTCGGATGCCGCAACTGTAGAAGCAAAACTGTCAATGCCTATTTCCATGATCAATCTAACGGTTAATGTTCATTCCGGCAATTCGCTCATAAATTTCCGGGAAACGGACGCAGGCTGTAATCCACAGCAAGCTTTGAATAATAATTGGCGCCAGTGCAGATTGCTGATGTTCTAGATGTGTAGCAATTGCACCACCAAGATAGGCTGCCAGAAGCAGGGTTCCGAGTACACCGGTTCTTGGGATGATAAAGAGCAGAATCGCAAGAATCTCCACCCCGGCAATTATTTTGTAGTTGGAAGGGGAGATTCCAATTGCGGCAGCGCCTTCGATTGCTTCTTTACTGCCCGACAATTTCATGGCTGCACTGAAGATGAAAACGGCTGCCAGTAAACCGGTAAGTACCCAGCCGGTAATTTTTCTAGTTTTTGATGACATGTTGATATAAATTATTTGTACAAACATAGACGAACGTTTGCTATTTTTGTAACGGATTACATAAAGGATACCGGTTACCTATGGGATATCATAAGAGCTTAAATGATAATGAATGTAAGGGGGCAAACCTCGCGATACAGGATACGCTTGCCGTTGTAAACGGAAAATGGAAACTGGTGATTCTTTCCGTACTGATTAATGGAAAAAGGCAGTTCAGGGAGTTGTCTCGTGAAATTGGCATATCGCCCCGCATTTTATCGAAAGAACTGCGCGAACTGGAGCAGAATCATTTAGTAACCAGAAAAGTTTGCGACACCCGGCCCATTACAGTTGAATACAGTGCTACAGCGTATAGCGAAACCCTCGATGAAGTGATTACCGCAATGAATAAATGGGGCGTAAAGCACCGCGAAGTTATCGTTGCCCAACACCGGGAAATGAAGCCTTTGGAGGCTTAACTGCACAAGCTTAAGTAGCTTTAATGATTAATCATCCTGGTTGCGACCGCTCACTCCATCCGGATAATCTAGCCGTATCGCTTTTTCCAGTCAGCTTTCATTTGTTTGTACTGCTGATCAGCTTCTGCTAACTTCCATTGTTTGTAAAAGATGGCGGCTGCCACTGCTTTCTCTTCTTCGCCGGTGCCACGGGCCAATTCCGCATAGTTATGATCTTTGTCGTATTTTTTACCGCCTTTGTAATTGGCATATCTTCTTGCGCGGGTATAACCCATTTGCAGAAATTTCCGGGCCATATCGGCACCTACAAAATCATTTATGCTCAGGTATTGCACAAAACATTTGAAAATTTCTTCACTGCTGTGTGTGGCAATATCAGGCGTTTTAAAGCGCCAGAGCTTTCCAATCTCCGATTTATAGGGTTCACAAATCAGAACACCTTGTTCCCCTTTTCCAACGCGGTATTGATCGGGCTGTTCGCGATAATTAATATCCGGTTTCCATGGGTAGTGGGTCTTGTCGAAATTAAGGTAGGATGGTTTGCGCTGTTTCATCATGCATCTCATTAACAATCCGAACTTCATGATGGTTTGGTCATTGGCCGGTGATGCCGGGATCTGTTTATCATGCTCCGTCTGCGTTAACTGTTTCCTCATCATCAGGTCGGTTTATTCATCTTCCCCTAAACGGAAGATATGCCTGTCGAATTCCACAAACCCGTTTTTTTCATAGAACCTGATTGCACGTTTGATTTTGCTCCCATACACCTAACCAAATGAATTGCTTACCCAATTCTACCGCAAGCTGAACGGCGTGGTTATACAAGAGCTGTTTCTTAATAACAGATCAAATAGCTGATGTATTGGCATAACAGAACTGCAAAACCTTTAAACTGATTTGTGAGATGAAATGCTTTTCCGTCTGATTTTCTTCATCACAAAGATTCCACTGATCAGCATCGCGCCCATCGCGTAGTGATCGAGACCGCAATTAATTGCACTATAAGATCCGTAAGTGCCTTGATAACTCGTGTTTGTGCCTGGAATCCTGATCCGGCATGAAGTTCCGGCATTGCCAAATGGCAAACAAAACTTAGATACATCGCCATTAAATGGTTGATTGGCATTATAGTCTTGACTTAAGAAAATCTGGTTCTGAAAAAGTACGCCATCGCTAATACGACGACAACCGGTTTGGCCGAATGACTGGATCGATACCATTATTAGTATCAGCACGAATAGTTTGTTCATACCCGCATAAACGAAGGATGAATCACGTGCAGATTTTAGCTAAATTGAATGAATAGAAAATGAACAGAATGTATTAATTGTTCATTTCTGTTAGTAGCGATCAGTGTGGTAGATTATTTACGCAGCGAAGTAGTTTTCAATCCATTTTGATTTTCGAAAATCATGTGAATGGATCACGTAGCTTAGAAGAAGGATGCTGGTTTTATTGATGCAATCATACATCAGGAACCTCCGTCAGCGCGATCATATCTTTCCTGTTAGCCTGTACTTAAGTAATTTAATAGAAAGAAGCCCGAGCATTATATAATACCCCGGCTTCTGCGCAAATGAATAATTTTTAATTGTGATGTTCAGTTAGGGAAATTTACTTCAAGGTCACATCGAGGTAGACAGAATGGCGGCCATAGGTTTCGTAAAATGGTTTAAAAACGACATCTCCAATGGTAAACTGCAGTGATTTTGGATCGCCCTGAATGGATTTGCTTAAATCACCGGCATCTAAAACCACTTTCCGCCAGTCTTTTCGCGCTTCAGGCTCTTGTGCAGCCAGTAATATCGGGCCATAAAAAAGGCTGGCAATATTTTGTTGATCCATTACCGGATCCAGGTGAAACTGGAAAGGCATTTGTAAGCTAACCACATCCCCATCTTTCCAGCTGCGGTTGATGGTAAGGTAAGTACCGGGTGTTGCCCGAATCTTTTGCAATTTGCCGTTAATTTTCACGAAAAATCCTTTGGTCGCCCAACCCGGAACACGCACATTCAGGTCAAATTTTCCGTTTCCTTTAATCAGTAATTGGGTTTGGTCTTCATTAGGAAAATTGGTGGTCTGTTCTACCACAATCTGGCGTTCAGTCCATGCTAATGTAGATGGGATAAACAGATTTACGTAAAGGGCCTGGTTATCTTTGCTTTTAAAATAAATCGAGTTTTGCAGTTTCGTGCTACTCTCTATAGCCGTCCCGTTGCAGCAGGTAAAGCCCGTCATATCGGCATTACTGAATTGTTTGCTCGAGCCTGGTCTGAGTGGAACATGGTAGGTATTCGCCGGACTATCTTCGGCAACAGAGGCGAGGATATGATTGTACAGCCCACGTTCGTAGTAATCCATCAGCTCTGCCCGTTGGTCAAAAAGAAACAAATCACCCGTTAATTTTAACATATTGTAGGTGGCACAGGTTTCGTTTTGTCCGCCTTCAGAAAAACCATTTTCATAAAGTGTTGATGGTTGAGCAATAAAACATTCTGCATTTGCCGGGTTCCGCGCTCCGGCAACGCCACCAATGCTGTACATATAGTCATCTACCATTTTGTGCCAGAAATTATCCGCCACTTTATAATAAGCAGGATCGTTCGAAACACGGTACATTTCTATGCTTCCTACAATTTGAGGAATATGTTGATTGGCATGTAATCCACGGAAAAGATCGACGTTTTTTGCCAGTCCGTGCGAATGGGCCGGATCGCCGTAAAATACTTTAATGTTATCAAATAACCGTGCAGTTTTCAGGTGATCTGGATTTCCGGTGATGCGGTATAAACGCGCCAGGGATTCATTCATTCCACCAAATTCGCCCGCAATGTAGGTATTCCACATTTTAATCAGCGTTTCCTGTGGCAGCTTGTTTAACCGGGCATAAACCCAGTCGCTCATGTTGGTGGCAATTTCAAGTGCTTTTTTGTTCCCGCTCACTTCATAAACATCCAATAAGCCAGCCAAAATCTTATGTAAGGTATAATATGGCGCCCAAACCTGATTTTTCTGCCCGCCGTATTTGGCTCCGTTTTCCAGCATAATAAACTGATCAGGTGGGTAGGCACTGATGAAACCCGTTCCCCAGTTCCAGTAATCATTTCGGATGCCTGCTTCACTCAGATCTGAATCAAAGGCCGTTTTGCCAGGGCCAACCGGCACTGCTGTAGGGTCTGCTATATATTTATCACCTGGCTTTTTAGGCTTTCCTGATAATTTTGATAGTGTATATAATGAATTAATCATGTACTCCATTTTTTTGGAGAAATTTTCATGCAATTCCCGGTTGTAGCCTGTACCGGCATAAGCCTGGGCAATGGCAGAAAGGTAATGACCGGTTGCATGGCCGCGAAGTTTGGTATCTTCACTATCCCAAACGCCCAGGGGTTTAGCCCCTTCCGGCTGCTGCTGGCCGAAAGCATGGCGAAACATATATAAAAAGGAGTTCGGATCTGTTTTAGCGAGGGTTTTAATGAACTTATCGCGGTTTTCGATGAACTTGCTGTCATGGCCCTGCACGTTCGTTTTTAAAGTCACCTGATCTAAATGAAACGTTTCTAATTTTAGGGCAGGCGTATTGGTTTTTTCAGCAGGCTTTACGGTTACAAAAGCTTTCGGCTGGAAATTTGTTCCGGCAATGCGCCCCGTAATCGTCATTTTTCCGGGTTTCAGAACAGTTGAATTATCTATCGCAGCAGGCCAGATTACCTTTACTTCCGGCCCTTTTAACTGATTGCGGTATGTTCCTGCTACATGGCCCGGCAATCGGGGCAAATCTCCCACCTGGGTGGTCACTTCTACATCTGCTACCTGTGTCAGGTAAGCATTGTAAAGCTGTGCGGTTGCCGGCGAAAATCCCGGCAAATCGTCTTCTTTCTTTTCTGTTGTATTAACTGCAGTTGCCTGCAATCCGCTTTGTGCATTGCGGTAAATTCCGGCTACCTGGTTTCTGCTGAGCGGAACGCGGTAAATCCGTAAATCGTGAAGTAAGGCATTTAAATTGGCGTTACCGGTCGATAGTGATTTCCCAATATAAAGGGTGTTTTTCCCTCCGGCAGATTGATTGAAAATCTCTGAGAGCACCACAGGACTATTTTTGCTTTCTGCTACAGGTTTGCCATCTAAATAGGTAACAATAGTTTTCGAAGGTACATCCACCACAATGGTAAAAAGCACCCATTTATTCAGCGCAGGTGCCGGAGAAAAGGCGGTATAGGTTTTTGTAGCTGTTACCACAGCAGCCTGGTAACCTTTTTTTTCTTTGGTACCCACGGGCGCAGTAAAAAAATGATTTGCCGCATCTTTGCCGAAGTCGAATAGCATCTGGCCGTTTTGTTTCGAACGCAGGTAAATCCATCCGGTAATACTAATGGATTCTAAATCTGTTAATACGCCAGAAGGGATGGTCAGGAAGGATGACTCACCTCCTGTGAGCGATAGTACTTTGCCAAACCGGCTATCGTTAACGAATTCAGCTGTACCGGGAAGCTTCCCATGAAAATTATTTCTAGACCAATCCCTCACATCGCCATTAAACAGGTACCGTGCACTTAATCCGGTTTCTCCGATGCCATCTAAAATCTGGTCGCCATTTTGGGCCTTAACGGTATTCAGGCCGCCAATAAAAGCAATAAAAAATAAGAGGAGGTGTAAGGACTGGTAATATATTTTCATAGTTAAATCTTTCTTAATCAATGTATTTGTTTGCTGCCCATTTTAAACAGGCCCCCAAAGAGTGAGCCATGAAAAGCACACCTCAACCGATGCGCTCATTGCCCGGAGCAAAAAGCTTTTCATCTGTTTCATTGTGAATTAAAATTCAGGCAAACCACATTACTGATGGATACCGATAAAGTTAGCAAGAACCCGGATTTTTCGATAAATCTTTTTTAGCCGATTGCCGCAAGATATTAACCTGTATGTACGGCCTTCCTCATTGCCCTGATAGTAGCATCAACTTGAGAAGTTTTGGTGGCCTTTGTTGGGGGAAAAACTTCGAAAGTTTTACGGTACTGCCATCAAAAACTTGCGAACTTTCGTATTTGATAAATTATAATTTTTAAACAGCTTCTAAAAAGCATAGAAAGATCTGTTTTTTCAGATCCTCGTCCAGCGGGCCTTGCTCACTGCACCAGTTTGAAATTTTGAAGACGGAATACTCAGGTATAATCGTTGCCTGTGAAGTTTATTTTGTTCACAGGCAAAAGCTTCCGCATTTAGAAATGCAGAGACCCATCGGGATAAATTATAGTATTGCCCTAAAGCCTGTAATTAAATTTAGCTTATAACACAGACCTGGTTTTACCAGTTCAACTATGGCTTAAAAATACAGATGCGCCATTTCTGGCCCTTTTCGTTTTGTACTTCTTCCCATTCTATAAAAGTGTAGTGATTTTCTAATCTTTTCCACAGTTGTGCATGTTCGGCATAATAGAACATGGATATGATTACATGGCCACCAGGATTTAAATTTTTGGCAAAACATGAATCCAGTTGTTCAATTAACCGGTTAAAATAGTAAATGCACTCATTAAAGATGATCATATCGAACTTTTCATCAGGCGTAGAAATGTTAAAGTCTGCCTGCACAAAGCGATATGGCGGAAATCTTTCCCTGGCTTCTGCCACTGCATTTTCTGCAATATCAAAGCCAAGATAACTTTCAGGGCCTTTAATGTAAGGTTTAAGATAGTGAAATAAAACCCCCTGGCCGCAACCGGCATCCAGCACACTGCCACCGCCGTACTGGTTGTAAAATTTCACAATACTTTTATAGTGCAGCGCTTCCGTATCCGAATAAAGATAATCCCATGCCCCGTTTTTGAACTGTTCTTCCCAAACATTTTTGCCTACAGGGCTCCCGATACCAAACCGGTATAAAAACTTTCTGATGAATTTCTGTCTGAAATAATAATAAACCTTTTCTGCTGTAACCATATTCGCTATAAATCAGCCGAATATATCGAAACATTTGGATATTTTAATCCTCATAACATTAATTTATCAACAACAGCAATTAAAAGATTTAGGCTTTGCTGCAGTGATGGAAAATCTGACCTGAATTCCGTTAGCACAACAACCTGTAGCGCTTCAATTAATCTTTAATTAACGCCGCTATCGCTGTTAAAACTTTCGGACTAAAAGCATGTCTGCCTTCCATCCACCGGTTTAACTCCTCCGGATTAATATCTAAGGGAATCGCCAGTGCATTCAAATCCATCTTTCTTGCGGCTAAAGTGGCAGCAGCCTCACCTGCAAGGTGCTGGTTCCGTTGTGTTAATTCTTCTATAGCCGGATTTCCCGTTTCTTCCAGCCAGATGGAAACGAAGTCGTTTTCCTCCATTGTGTTTTCGTTTTGTTATAAGGTCACCTTACAGGGCATTTGATCTCAATGCGCCATTCAGGCTGCGAATTTAAACATTATGGCTAAGATCACAAGGTGATGCATTTAATTAGGTAGCTTTTCCAAACCAATACAGCTATAAAATTTGTTTAATTATCATTCTTCTGTTTCGCAATGCTGACGCAATTGCTTTGGCCCCTGTGGCCAGATAAACGCTGTGGTTTGTTTTTTCCAGCCAAGCCCCTTATAAAAATCGTCTGCGCCGGGCGCGGCACTGAGGTTAACAAAATGATAATTTTCCAGCAGATTATTTAAAGCCGTTACCAGATATTTGCCTAAGCCTCTACCCTGATGGGCAGGGTCTACTACAATGTCGGCCAGCATGGCGTAATACCGGCCATCGCCTATGGTACGGCCAAAAGCAATAATTTCCCCTTCGTGATAAATAAAGATAATATTGGTGCTTAATTTAAAGGCTTTTTCTATTTCAGCTGCAACCCGATGCTTCCAGTTCACTAACTGAAATAACTCCAGAACGCGTTGCCAGTCTATGCTTGTTAAATCCGGATCGAGAACGTATTGATAGGCAGAATTTTGGGTAAGATTACTCATCGCGTTGGTCTGTATTGATTGGTTTTATAAGGTATTTAACAAAATGATAAGGGTATTATTTAAGTCTGATAACTAAATTAGTAAGCAAAAGTTTTGGTAATTATAAACTTGTTACAGCAGCTGGATGAGGCTTTATGATGCTGACAACAAAGAATGAAAAGCGCTGCGCAAAGAGGAGTAGATTTTTTAATCTTAAAAATTTGCCACCTGCTTGTTCACCCCTTCAGCGAAAGCGCCTGAAATGCCGTAATGTTCCCTGACTGATGCTGCAGCTCACTTTACGGCTGGCCTTTACTTTTTTTAGGATAAAGTACTCTGAAAGCATTGAAAACTGCCTGGTGGGTAACCGTAGCATGATCTTCATCCGGTAAGTAATTAAAAAAGACATTGACCGTTTGAGATGCGCCATTTTTTAATTTCTTCGCCAATAGCCGGGCATCTTTTTCCATGATGTGGTTTTTAGACCCATCTATAGATCCTTCCTTGCCCACGCCAATATATATATGGGTAGGGCTGTTGTAATTGCTTTTCAGTATGGCTGGCGTTTCCCCCAAAAGATAACCGTCGCGCCACCATAAACTCGGACTGATAATAATGTATTTGCTAAACAGCTGCGGTTTGGTAAATAAAATTTCCGTAGCCAGCAAGCCACCTAATGATTGGCCGATAATGGTATTGTCTTTGTTGCCTCCAAATTTCTGGTCGATATAGGGTTGAAGCTCTTTTTCTATAAAAGAAATAAACGGTGCAGATCCGCCATTTTTGGGGATTAACTTTAAATCACTGCTGCGATCGCTTTGCGAAGTAAAATTATACTTCCGGTTCGTATTGGCAATGCCAACCAGGATCGATTTCGGCATCCGGTCTACCCAGGGGAAAGTATTAAACTGAACAATGCCGGCAACATGAATAAAATCTTCATCTGCCGATCCATCCAGCAAATAGATTACCGGGTATTTTATTTTAGGGTCATAACCCCCGGGCAGGTAAATATTTAAGGTTCGGTCTTCTGATAAAACAGCAGAATGAATCACTTCTGTTTTTCCAAGAATAAAGTTATGATCCGGAGCCGGATTAACAATCTGCTGCCCCCGGGCAACCACAAAAGAAAGCAGGAAGAAAAATGTAGACAATAATTTCATGTTCATGGCAATAAAATGCGAATATAGCACTCCAAATCTGGTTATCCAGCAAGGGCATTAGAAATCTCCAACTACTCATTTCGGGCATTGTTTGTCCCTCCGCTCCGTAAAGCCATTCATTTCCTGCCAACAAATCGGCGCTTTTTACTGTTATCTGGTGATATGGATGCTGTATTTAACCACTATTATTCCGGTACAAGCGGGCTGTTGCTGCCTGTTCCCAATAAACTTCATTATCCGGAAGCCTTTCAGGATAAATCGAGGTTATGCTATTATGCCTCGCTGATGGATACCATTGAAATTAACAGTAGTTTTTATAAGATCCCGCTTTCGTCTACCATTAAAAAATGGGCAGCAGATGTACCGGATCATTTCCGGTTTACTTTCAAGCTTTTTAAAGAAATTACCCATCGTAAAGATCTCGCTTTTGATGAGGAACTGGTGTCCAGGTTCTTCGAAGTCATCTCCAATGTTCAGGATAAAAAGGCCTGCCTTTTGGTTCAGTTTCCGCCAAGTGTTAGGATCGCACATTTTACCCGGCTCCGGTATTTAATGGCCCTGCTCCGCAAAAATGATCCGGAGCAGGAATGGAACATCGCTTTGGAGTTCAGGCACCTTTCTCTTTATGTAGATGAGGTATATGAACTGTTGGACGAGTATAACCTGGGCATGGTGATCCATGATAAAACGCCGGCCAATTCGCCGCTTAAGGCATCACATCCCGATTTTATTTACCTGCGTTTCCATGGCCCCGGCGGCAATTACCGGGGCAGTTATGAGGATGATGTATTGTATGAATATGCTGGCTATCTTGCCGAGTGGCTTGCAGAAGGGAAAAAGGTATTTGTCTATTTTAATAATACCATGGGCACTGCACATGCCAACCTGAACACCCTGCGCGCATTTGTGCAAAACATGTGTTAAGGCATTACTTGCTGATAAATTCTCACCGAATTGATACAGGTAAATCTCCAAATGCCTAATTTTGCTTATTTTTAGCCAAAATCAATACTATGTCATTCGCCACGCTGGGTTTATCGCCAGATTTATTAACGTTATTATCCGCTCAAAACTTTGCTTCACCTACACCCATTCAGGAAAAAGCCATTCCGGCTATCCTAAACCGGAGGGATGTATTGGGCATTGCCAAAACAGGTTCTGGTAAAACGGCCAGTTATGTATTGCCGCTCCTCATGAACCTGCAAAAAGCAGCCGACCTGAAAAACCGGCATGTGAACGTATTGGTTTTAGTGCCTACCCGCGAACTGGCAGAGCAGGTGAAGGCTGTTTTCCAGGCTTTTAGTAAAGGCCTTGCTGTGCCGGTAAAAACGATCGCTGTTTTTGGAGGGGTTTCGATCAATCCGCAAATGACCGGACTTCAAAACGTTAATGTCCTGGTGGCTACCCCGGGGAGATTATTGGATCTGGTAGATTCGAATGCCGTGCACCTGAGTAGTATCGAAACTTTAGTGCTCGATGAAGCAGATAAAATGCTCAATCTGGGCTTTAAAGCAGAGGTAGACCGGATTGTTTCCCTCTTGCCGGTTAAACGCCAGAATATTCTGTTGTCTGCTACACTAAATGCAGATCTCAGGCTGATTCAGCAGGTTTTGTTGCAAGAACCCGAAGTCATCGTCATTGAAAGTGAAGAGGCATCACTCGATTTGATTAAACAGGTGGCCTACATTGTTTCTGAGGATAAAAAAGGCCCTTATCTCCGGCATTTAATCAATCAGCACGAAATGAAACAGGTGCTCATCTTTGCTTCCTCCGTACATACGGCAGATGCAGTGGTGAATAAACTGCGTAAAAATAATTTCGATGCAAAAGCCATTCACAGTAAAAAAAGCCAGGGAGCCAGAACCGAAACCTTACACCTTTTTAAATCGGGTAAACTCCGGATTCTGGTTGCCACAGATTTAATGGGCAGGGGAATAGACATTAATGAACTTCCCTTCGTCATCAATTATGAATTGCCGAGATCGCCCAAAGATTACATCCACCGGATTGGCAGAACGGGCCGCGCTGGCAGTGCAGGCGAAGCCATTTCCCTGGTGAGCCCGGACGAATTACTACATTTTGAGGTGATCCAAAAGAAAATGGGTAAAAAAGTTGAATTGATCGATAGTGGTAATGTGGTGAAGTAAAATTAAGCATTCTACATTGTGTCTTTTGTATGGGAAATACTGTTGCGTTTGAACGCTTATCCCAGCAAAGATTGTTTCTTATCAATTAAAAATGCAGCTAATGTTGCTTTTTTAATTTCGTTTGCCCTCATTTTCTTTGTGTTTTCTTCTGTCGTAAATAACCCATCAGGCTCCATTTATTATCTAAGCATTTTATTTTACCAAACTTTACCAACCAACTTCAATCAACTATAGTTAGCTAAATTCGGTCGCCAATATTATAATTCCGTATATCAATTAAAGGAATTTGCAATGTCGATCATCATCCAACTCCTTTGGGGAGTGTTGATAAATGGAATTTCAATTACTAATATTTTTAGTAATTTTGTCATGTAAAGCGATGAAATTATGATAAGAGAAGTAGAGATCCCAAGAAATGATGTGATAGATACGCTGGAAAATCCGGGCAGGGTTTCTGGTTTTATTTCACCAGCCGAAGACTACAGACAGCGGCGTTTGCATATTGCGCAAAGGATTGTAAACGATCCTACCAATACTTTTTATTTTGAGGCTGATGATGATCAGATGCGGTATTTTGGGATTATGAAGGGGAGTATCATCATCGTCGACAAATCCGTTAAGGTAACATCCGGTATGCTCATCGTTTGCTGCGTGGATGAAGAGTGGCTTACCCGGAAACTTACCGTACAGGGCGAAAATACTTTTCTCTGCATCAATGATGGTTTAGATGCCTGTCTTAACATTACCGGTAAAAATATTACCGTATTTGGTGCGGTAACCTGGACTTGCTTACCTCACTCTGCATTCAACCATGTTCGCACTGGCCGATTGTAACAACTTCTATGCAAGTTGCCACCGCTTGTTCGAGCCGCAACATAATGGCGCACCTGTTGTAGTGCTCAGCAATAATGATGGCTGCGTCATTGCACGAAGCGATGAGGCAAAGGCCTGCGGCATTGCCATGGGTGCACCCTTTTACAAAATAAAGGAAGAAATTGCCCGGCACAAAATTGCAGTGTTCAGCAGCCACTATACTTTGTATGGCGATATCAGCGCCAGGGTGATGACTAACCTTGCCCGCTTTACGCCAGAGGTAGAAGTGTATAGCATAGATGAGTGTTTTCTAGGTCTTAATGGTTTCAATGATCTTAATAATTACGCCAGGCAGATCAGGGAAACGGTGATTGCCAATACCGGCATCCCTATTAGTGTGGGCATTGCACCAACAAAAGTACTGGCGAAAGTGGCCAATAAAACGGCTAAAAAGCATAACGGGGTAATGGTGCTGCAAACCGATGAACAAATTAACAGCGCCTTGCTGCATTATCCTGTAGAAGACCTTTGGGGCGTTGGACGACAGTTTAGCCACAAGTTAATTCGCGAAGGCATAGAAACTGCCGCCCAGTTCAGGGCCTTACCCATTAATTGGGTGCAAAGCCATATGACTATCGTAGGCGTGAGGATGTGGCGTGAGTTATGGGGCGAAAGTTGTATTCCTTTGAAAACCGTGCTCGACCCTAAAAAGGGCATGTGTACCAGCCGTGCATTCGGCAAGCTCACTACAGATTATAACGAATTAAAGGAAGCTACCACCAGTTATGCGGCCCGTTTAGGGGTAAAGCTGAGAAGAGAACAATTATGTGCCAGTGTAATTTCAGTCAGGCTCCTCACCAACAAATTTAAAACAGAAGCTTCGCAGGCATTCCCATCTATTACGATTCCACTGGCCCATCCGGTAAATAACACCACTGACCTGGTTAAGGTTGCTTTATACGGTTTGAAGAAAATTTACCTGAGGGGTTTCCTGTTTCAAAAGGTAGAAGTTACCGCCACGGGTTTAATCCCCGAAACAGAGGTGCAGCTGAATATCTTTTCTGATTACAAAGGCATAAAGCATGACCGGATCTCTAAAGTGCTCGATCAACTGAATACCTACTATGGTGCAGGTACGCTGCGGATGGCAGGAGAGGGGGTAAACCAGAAGTGGACCATGAAACGGGAATTTTTAAGACCCAGTTATACCACCAACTGGAAGGATATTATAAAAGTAAAATAATGAAAGAACTATTGGCATTACTCAAACGCTACCTGCTCAAAGAGGCAGAAACCTTAAATCAGATTAAAGACCAGCCGAAAGCAAAGAGGAAGAAGTAAAACACTAGTGCAAGGTATGGTGTTGTATTTAACATAACCAGTCTTATATGTGCGCCAGGTATACTTTAACTGCTGAAGAAAAGGAAATTCTTAAAGCCCATCCCCATGAAATACAGGGAGAATGGAGCCCTAACTACAATCTGGCCATTACCCAAACGGGGTTAATTATTACGGCAGATGAACCCGAAATTATTCAGCAGATGCGTTTCGGCATTGTTCCGCATACTGCAGAGAGTTTAAAACTTTCTTTTGATAGCTGGAACATTAAGAGTGAAACCGCTTTGGAAACCAAAACCTGGCGTCCTTTGCTTAAAAATCATAAAACCTGTCTGGTAATTGCCGATAGCTTTTATGAATGGAAGGAATTGGGTAAAGGTGATAAGCAGCCGTATCGGTTTACCTTAAAGAACCACAAACTTTTTTGTTTCGCGGGTTTATGGTCTCAATGGGTTGACCCCGAAACCAATGAAAAGTTTCGCACTTATGGTATTCTCACTAATGTTGCCAACCCACTCGTTGCAGAAATCCATACCAAACAACGCATGCCTGTTATTTTATCGCGCGAAGAAGAAGGAATCTGGTTAAGCAAAACCATTACAATAGAAAGCAAGATGAAGGTGCTGGATACCTATCCGGCAGAAATGATGAACCGAACAAAGGTAAGCAAGCAGGTTAATGCTGTTTCCACCCTGAAAAAACCCAACAATGATCCGGATTTGTTATCGCCCCTAAATACTGATGATGATGTTTAGCGGCCTGGCCGGTAGCAACTTGAAAATAAATTAATTTTCATGCAGGTTTTTATGTTAACTATCTAACCACGTGAAGGCCTGATAATCGTCAATCGGCCAATTACCCGTATCTCATTCCCTTCGTCTTTTAAGCGGATAGAATTGCGCTTCAAATTCAGCCATATTTTGTGCACTGGTTTTTTTGACAGCTGTTTTAACTGATCCCTTAATTACACTTGGAACTTCTTCTGATGCGGGGGTGCCACCTAGTAAGCCTTTTACATATTTTACAATTGGATCCGCATCACCAGCATTGCGGAGATGCCCTTTAAGGTTTACATCCCAGGCGTTAACCGCTTCAGCAACCGAATCACCTCTGCCAACAACACTAGCTTTTGCATCGAGCGGCATTAAACACACAAAATGTGAAGATTCGGCATACACTTCTGCACCCAATAACTTTGGGAGGCCTTCCAGTTCAATTTCTATTTTCTTACGGCGTGGCATTAAGTATTTTGCTTGATGTATTCGGCTATTTTTTCACGGCTGGAAGTGCCAGCTTTTTTGGCTAATTCTTTATACCTGGCTGGGGATAAGCCTACCTGTTTGGCTGCGTAAGCTACCTCATTTGGATCGTTTAAATCTACTTTAGCATCGTCACGACCATCTTGTTTTGTTTTATCATCCATGAATACACAACATAAAGGATATTCATTTAGTTTTTATATCAATAAGTGTTTCACTTAACTAATTTACAGCTATTTCCTTAACCTCTCCAGAGCCTTCTTTTGATAGGTAAATGGTCATCGGTTTTTCGAACATGATTACTTCGTTAATCTGGTCGCGGATAACTTCTGCAAAGTCTTTCAAATCCATGTCGGGATGCGCCACGATTTTTAAATTCTGATCATCAGTCCAGGTCCAGCCAATCAAATTTGCACCATACATATTATGCAGGGCAACCGGTAAGTTTTCTATCGCCAGAGCCTCTTTATAAGCTAAAGTAAAGTATGCCAATTCATCCTGCAATAGTGGGTCATCTGTAGCGAATCCGAAAGGAGAAGAAGAATCTTCAACCATAGTACCCAGATAGATATTACCAATGGTTACATTGATGGTCTCGTCATCCTGATCAAGCCTGGCGAGCAGTGAGCGCCCTGTCCTGGGTGATGTGTATTGAAATTCATAAGTAAACATAATGTTCTTTTTACCATCAACATTAAATTTTAATGAATGGTTTGAATTTACCTAAAACGAATAAGGTGTAAGATTAAGGCATTATATAATTAATTTTTTACTAAAAATATTAGTAATTTGTATTTGCAGTATTTAGCTTTGTACTTTGAATAAAGCTATGGCCAAACGATTTAAGTTCAGGAAAATGTACGTGGTCTGTCAAGATGGGAAAGTTATTGCTGATAATATTTCCATGACCAACATTTATAAAAAAAAACAGGATGCAGAAAGCGTTTGTAAGAACCGGCAAAACCGCACACACCAGATGTGGCAAGATAAAACCAAACCGCTACCAAAGTTTACCGTTGAGGCATTTTATCTGGTACATGAGAGTTTGTTTCAAGGCGATAAGGAGACGGAATTAGTTTAGCCGATTAATTAGAAAGTATCATGTTTAATTCAGCTAATCATCCAGGCAGTAAATTGCATTTAATAATTAGTTGAAATGCAATTTTATTAAACAACATACTCGCGCAATGCAGGGTATCTGAGGAACAGTTTATTGGCAGAAAACAAATATTCAGGTCCATACGAGACAATGGCAGGATAATCTTAATAGAGAAAAAAATACGAAAGCCATACTAACATTAATATGGCTTTCGTAACTATTAAAGAATTATTTAGGCGAATGGATGCCTATCAGCAATAATTTTAATTGCCACTATCTTTCCCTTTTTCCACTACATCTTGTACACTTTGCGGAAGGCTAGACAGCAAATTGTAACCTGTAGCACTTTCAATATCACGCACTGATACAATATAATCTTTCCAGTTTGCACCAATGGTGTTGCTGTTAGGGGTATTGATGGCAATTACCCTTGTTGAAGAAGTTACACGACTGATGTCATTATCTCCGGTTTTTAACAGAACGGCCACTTTCCAAACATTCGCCGGAACAGTTACTTTTCCATTGTTAATCGTGTTCACTACGGATGCACTTGCCGAACCTATACCCCCCGTACCATAGCTGCCCATAATTACATAAACCTCGTACCCATTTAAGGCCTGTGCACGAAGATAGCTTTCAAAAGATTCCCATGTTTTCTGGTTATTATTTGGTGCCTGCGGAATCATATTGGTCATTAAAAATGTGGCGGAGTTGGCGGTACTTGAACTGGTGCGATCACCGCTTGGGCAGTTATGGCCTCTGTCAAAACCAGAACCTGAATAGCTATTGCTTTGTACCTGATACCAGTTGGAAGGTAATCCGGTAAAGGATGCAAAATCATCTTTTCTAGAGACAGTTCCATTAAAATTGTTAAGGTCAAGATGCCAGCTTACCCAATTAGGTATGCCCCTTGTCATGCTGTAGCTTTCTACATAATATTTTTGATCGATCAAATAATTCTCTGAAGCTACAATAGCTGCCGTTGCACCAGATGGATTACCAAATAATAAGTTCGAATTATCACCTTGAGAAGGTGGGGCATCTGCACCTGCCTCTGGTGTTCCCCTGCCAGGAGTAGGGGCAGTGGTGCTCTCATCATCACCCTTATCTGTATCCGGCGCACCAACGGTAATGCCCGGGTCACCTGTTCCTTTAAATATGATATCGTCAATATTGATTCTTGTTGTTCCTGTTTTTTTAATCTGGAACCTCACTTTACCAGTAGTATTTACTTTAAAAGAATCCGTTACCAGGGTAGCACTGGTTTCAGCAATGTCTGTACCGATTTGGGTATAGGTTTTTCCCCCATCTGTAGAAGCCAAAAGCTGCCAGGTAGAATTTGCATCTGTTCCATATTTCGCATGCGAAACATAAAGCATTTTAGCCCCTGCTACATCAAAGTTCATAGATAAATAACCTGTTCTTAAACGCACGGATTTTGCTCCGTTTTTTGCATCTGCTGCAAGATTACCCAATAGGGCATCACTAAAAGTCCATTTTCCGGTTAATAGTTGAACGCTATCCAAAGCATAAGCGCCTTTTGTGCCTGATTCAAATGTTTCTATAATGGCGTAAGCTTTTGGGGGTGTAACTGGTGTTTCTTCTCCGATACTGGTTTTTTTAGAACAGGCAGATAGGGACAGGATTCCGATAAATCCCGAATAGATAAGGATGTTTTTAAATTTCATTGTTTTTAAAATGTCTAATGAGTTGCGCTAACTGTAGATCATTTCTGTATTCAGATGCAAAGTTAGGATGAAAAGAGATGGTCAGGGGAAATAGATATCAACATAACGATGAATTCATATATTAGCTCAGGATATGATAGGTTGAGGCTTCCTCATCATCATAGGTGTAATATATCCCAGGTTATTCTTGTCTACCCCTAACAGAACTAAGGCCAACTATATCGCTATAGATTTTTGAGATAAGGCTTAAGTCTGGGGAACTCCGATCTCCAATAACGCCTTTGAATTTCGATAACAACTATCCCATTTCCTGCCCTATAACCATATATAGCAGCACCATCACCATCCTTCTCTATTTTTAAAGATTAATCGACTTTGGTTTGATTAAGCTATCAATCAATCTGCAATCTATAGCGTAGTGTTGATTCTTTATCAAAATAACACACCATGGACCAGGCGGAGTCTTCCTGGCAACACTAGGCTGAAGACTTTTAATGGTTGTTGGGAATAGACATACTTACTGGTACCAACGATTAAACATTGGAAAAGGAAAAGCAAAAGCAAATGTTTTTTCATACTTGTAAGATGTTGGAAATTTACTATTCCATAATACTTCAGCAATAAGTTCCTATAGCAATTCTTCTTTGCTCGTTGCTGAAAGTTTCTTAAAAAAAAATAACCTTGACAACTGTAGAGTTTGGAGTATTTGACTAATATTTGTGGCAGAGTTATTCTGCATAGAAAGTGAACTTAATAATACAGATCCTCTAACCCTAATTTTTTGATCCTCATGCTTATCGCAGTACGGGACCGGCCAAAGTGTAGGCTGAGGTCTGAGGGGCTGTATCCGTCTGCGTACATGATGGTGAGTTCGTTGTCTAATTCCACGCTCCAGGATTGGTTTGCAGCATCTTTATCATTTCTGCTGCTCAATGTTTTCAATGTACTGTTTTTTTGTTGTTTTTTGGATGAGCCAGGGCTATTCATCGAATCCTTGGGTGGAGAAATCAGATAAATTTGAGGAGAGGCCGGAAAATGTTTGGGAACAAGTGTTTCCGGCAGGTAAATGCCGATTCTGGCCCTGGTTATGGCCACGTACAATAAATTGATCTCTTCATTGATGCGGTTAAAGTGTTCCTGCTGCGCATTTTTATCTTCCCGTACTCTTCTGATTTTTTCTTCTGTTACAAAGTCATCGGCTAATAGCACGGCATCATATTCCATTCCTTTGCAGCGGTGAACGGTAGAAAAAACGATTTCAGCCTTTGCTTTTTCATGGGCTTCCACATGCTTTTCTTTAATTGATTTGATCATGCCGGGGATGGCGTTGCCATACTGGCGGACCAGTTCGATCATCATCGATAACTGTCTGTCTTCGGTCTGCTCTACATAATCTTCCAGCTCCTTCAGGTTCCGCATGGACCGGATGAGTGGGTCTCTGATCTGAGCCTGATTGGCATTATATAAGCTTAGGATATCATAAAGCGAGGCGCCTTCATCTGCATAGGTGTAGGAGTTGATGTTGCCCTCAAAATAAATGTGTTTTATGTTCTTTCGTTCGGTTACATATTCAATGGCTTTAACAAGCAGGCCAAGGTTCGTCCGGGCGATGACTGCATTGGTCTTGATTTTTCTTTCGGTGCCTTTACCCAGTATGGTCATGGGTCGATGGGGCTGCAGGAGATTTTTTAAGCGAAGAGTTTCCATGGCCAGGTTGGCGATGTCTTGCCCAAAGCGGAAACTGGTGGAGAGGTGATAAGTTTTAAAGTTTGCTTTTTCAAGGGAGTTGACCGCGTGGCGCCAGCCGTAAATTTGCTGATGGTGATCGCCTACAATCACTTTGGTTGCCTTTTGTTTTAAAAAGATATCCAGCATGGCAGGTGAGGCATCTTGGGCTTCGTCGAAAAGGATATAATCAAAGCCGAGCTGTGGTTGCTGAAGCTGAAATTTTTTTAGGTAAAAATCATGGGTGATTTCAATCTCTCCCTTATCCATTTTCCCTAAAAAGATACGGGCCTGGGTAATGATATAATCATAAGCTTGACTAACGAAAGTTTTAGCTTCATCATCCAGCAACAGGTTCATATAATCCAGGCTTTGTACCTTTGATTCATCGCTGTTGCAGAAATAGGTGATAAGTTTAAGGATGTGTGTGGCGACTACAAATTCGCTGTGTTTCTCGCCCGTACCCTGTAAGTGCAGCAGGCTAACAATTTCATTTGTGGTATAATCCTGTTTCCTAACCTTGTATTTGCTTCTCGTCACCACATGGCGGAAGGCGAGGGAATGGGCAGTTTCTACGGTAACATTTTGTAATCCTTTTTCACTGAACTTTTTTGTCGCTTCGATTTTTACAGCTTTGTTAAATGCCAGGTATAAAATCCGGCTACCGGATGGTCTTGCTTTTGCATATTCGATAATGGTGGTTGTTTTTCCGGAACCTGCAACCGCATTAATTTTGATATCACCGCTGGAGTGTATAATATCTTTCTGCTGTTTAGTCCATTCCATTTCCCAAAAGAGTTATTTCTGCTTTCTGTGTTGCCATGCAAGGATACATATTTTAGGGCTTTTATGTGTCAAAAATAGAAGTAGATTATAAACTCTGAGATCCCTTGTGAATTCATAAATCAGACTTCTGAAAGAATGATGGTGATATGTCTGATGTTTTGCTGCGCTAACAACACCTGAATTAGTCGATCGATATGAGAAACACTTAGACAAAACACAGAATATATTTATTTTTCGATTTTGAACGGATGTAGTTTGTTTTTCCTCTGAAAATGGGATGTCTAATTCCTTTGAACTCGGAATGTTTTTATAGTAATGGTGGCTGTGCTATATCAAAACGACATATTATATTCGTTGATTAAAGTTTAGCGCCTCGGCCAATTTACCGATGATATAACTTTGTGTAAGTACCTGCTAAAATCAGACTTTTAGAATCTCAAAAAATATCTTTTAATTTTTTCTATCATCGATTCAGATATACTTGCAAGCGCCGGAAAACTCGCTGATTTATTACAGATTCCGGTAATCATGCCATCGCTATAGTGTATCTCTCGCTCGATGAGTGGTTGCTTTTTGTTTTCCTGACCATTGCCGAAGCGAATATCTTTTATCATCCTTATCCAATTTCCTCTATCGTCACTCAAAATGATACTCATCTCTTTCATAAAGGCTCCCATCGAAAGAATAGTATTCATGGAAAGTTTTATATCCATGGCTATCATACACAATTAATGTTTTTCTATGTCTTTTTGGGTTATCGTATTCTAGAGTTAAATCTTTCTGGCATTGAGTAATGCCCGGTGTTATCTGCATATAGGAATACGTGCAGCTAAACATCAGGAGAATGCCTTTTTCAAAAAAATAAACTATATTTTCTTCCTCATCCCGTTCAGAGTCATAGCCAAATTCCTCCCAGTAAATAATCCTTCCTTCGTTGTCGTATTTAAAATTTTGTTTCTTATAATAACCATTAGATTCATCACCTTTTATCGTACAAACCAATTGAGCAGAGTCATTGAAAATAAATTCATTGCCCTCTAACTTTTGATAAATACCTCCTGAATCGTCATAATCGAATTCTTTCCCAAATGATCTCTTTTCAGCATCTTTAAAAGTTGTTGAATCCAAAAACCCGATAATCTTTCCCTTCTCATTATAACTAAATTCTTTGCTGCCAGAATAGAAATTCTGGTAATAAGAAATTGGTTGTTCCTGACCCGGTTTAGCATACTTTTTTCGTCCAACCCAGTGGCGTAATGCTCGGTGATCTTTATGTACAATTATCCTATCCAGCTTACCCGAGCCATTAAGCCTAATGTCATACTGGGCATCTGGAACTAAAAAAAATTGATTACCATCACTTTTGTCCGGAGGTTTATCCCATATTTTGTAAATAAAAGAATCAACCTTACCATAAAATGTATACTCAGGAGTATCGTATTCATTAAATAATCTGGCCCGCCCAGCATCAAAGAAATAATCAGACATAAGAAGTGTTCTTTCAGCTTATTTACCCAAAGGACATGCACAAGATAAAGAAAAAATTAAATTGTTCGTTTTGTGAGAAAAAATCTATTCTTTGATAAAATCATCCTGACCTCCCTAAAAAAGGGGGTCAATCCTACTTCAATTTATACTTTTAAACGGCTCTAAAAACCGGGGAGCTTGAAATTGTTGTAGAGTTTTTGCGATTTCTATGAGCGTTTCCATCTCCACAAACAAATAGCTCTTCCATGCTCTTTCGGGAACAAGTACGAATCTGGAATAAAATTATCTTAATTTTAGATAAAATTTTTGGTTGATTCCCTCACCATTTATCAGAAAACTACCATCATTAAAACATGAAATTATCCGTTAGCCCTGAGAAACTATCCCGGGTTTTTAAAAAGTACCATATTAAAGGCCTGCCTTTTTCAGCTTCCTTCAATGAGTTTAGCGCGCCAGATACCGGCGATCCGCATGATCACCCTTTTGATTTTATGACGCACATTTTAAGCGGCGGATATACCGAAAGAATTTACAGCATAGACGATCTTGGAAAGGTTGAGGTTAAAGATGTGGAACGCATGCCTGGCACCTCACATTTGGTTAAAGCCACTGCTATTCACCAAATTATTCACCTTCCTGAAGGCCATTGCATCACCCTGATGGTGCCGCAGTCGGGCCATATCAGGGCAACCTGCTTTTATCGTTTTGTGGATGGAAAAGCTTACCGCAGGTTGTGGAACAAGCGGAAGTTTTTGCCCGTTCTCCCGGCAGGTTCCATGTAGGTTTTTAAATCAGGAGGTTCTGGATAAAATTCTTTTTTTGAAAAAAAATTTTCAACTGGTGCAACGTTTCTAATTATTTAACTGTCTGGTCCCGATGAGGGAGAATCAACCCCCTTCTCATATGCCAAAGACACCAAAGAAAGCTTAAATGTTACCTGTAGATTGTTCGGAGTTAGCAGATAGTCTATTGCCGGATAAGACGAGACAGGTCAGGAAACAGGATTTATCGGCAAGGGTTATAGGACTGGTGATCGATGTGCGCATGAAAATACCCTGCATTGGAACCAGGAAACTTTATCATATATCGAAATCAAGACCTATAAACGAAAAAATAGCGGCCATAATGAACCAACTGCTATTTAAATCGTAATTTTGTTAATTAGTAATCCTGTATCATATTCAGGTCTAGTCATATTTGTTAACACTAAGCGCCCAGCGCTATGCTCAAAGCTATTAAATTATGAATGAAGAAAAAGACGTTAAGAAACATGAGGGCATTGCAGAGAAATCGAAAAAAGTAAAAGAAGTAGAGAGTCCGGTTAAGTCAGGTCTGAAATCTAAAGACGAAATTGTTAAAAACTGGCTGCCAAGATATACAGGCCGTCCACTGGATCAATTTGGTGATTATATTTTGTTAACGAACTTCAGTAAATATGTGAGCATGTTTTCGGAATGGAATGACAACGCACCGATTATGGGTTTAGATAAGCCCATGCAGAGTGTTACTGCAAATGGAATTACCATTATCAACTTCGGAATGGGGAGTCCGCTGGCTGCAACGATGATGGATTTACTAACGGCAATTATGCCTAAAGCAGTGTTGTTTTTAGGCAAGTGCGGCGGTTTAAAAAAGAAGAACCAATTGGGTGATTTAATTTTACCGATTGCAGCGATTAGGGGAGAGGGAACATCCAATGATTACCTTCCTGCTGAAGTTCCGGCTTTACCTGCGTTTGCCCTGCAAAAGGCAATCTCAACCACTATTCGTGATCATGGCAGAGATTATTGGACGGGAACTTGTTATACCACTAACCGCAGGGTTTGGGAACATGATAAGGAATTCAAAAAGTATCTGAAAACTTTACGGGCGATGGCGGTAGATATGGAAACAGCGACTGTTTTTACTACTGCTTTCGTAAATAAAATTCCTGCGGGTGCTTTACTCCTGGTTTCAGATCAACCTATGATTCCTGAAGGGGTTAAAACGGCAGAAAGTGATAGCAGTGTTACAGAAAAATATGTGGAAACACATTTGCGAATTGGAATTGATTCGTTAAAGCAATTAATCAACAATGGTTTAACCGTAAAACATTTATTGTTTTAATTGACCAGAACCCATATTAATAAATAATATAAGATCGGAACTGCCGGTCTTTTTTTATGTGTAAAAATTACCTATACGATATCAGTTCATCGCAGTCTGGCTTTAGCCGACTGTTCTATAGTTATCCTATAAGACTGGTACCACCCGGAAATCACTTAGGCTAAACTCAAAATTATTAAGAATTAAATAACTTAAACATGATCTGGTTGGTGAGGTGCCAGACTAGTAGGGGTAAGTACCGAGAAGTAAGATATTTTCAGCGGAAAAAATGGATTTATTTTTTGTCCTATCGGTTGGTGTCTCACCAACAGAAAGCATTTTTGTTTATAATTCACTATATAAGAATGAACAGGTTATAAATTGGCTGGTTGGTGAGTCACCAAACCAGTAGGGGTTAGCTTAAAAAAGGTATATCGCAATTGCGATTACTTAAGGGAATTCCTGATATCCTTTAGGTAAATAACCATGAAGGATAAGGTCGTCAGATCCATCGATTTTATAGTTGCATCCGTTATGCAACAGTACTACTCTATCCGAAATATCCAGAATTGATCTATAATAATGATCGGTAACAATGAAACCTTTGAATGCCCTCATTTGATTAATATGTTGCTTTACTTCATCTACTAACAATGGCGCTAACTGAGAGAAGGGCTCATCTAAAAGCACAAAGTCAGCGTCACTATAAATAATGATTAGTGCTTCTAGCAGTCTGTTCTCTCCTCCGGAAAAATCACGAAATTGCTTCTTCAGGTTTTCAGCAATAAAGGGGATTTGAACGACCGCTTCTTTATGCCTGGTGCAAAAAATTTCTATCGCATCTTTTAGTTTTAATTTATTTGGAATAAAATTATGCTGAGTTAAATAAGCAATCTTACCCGATAAATAGCCTTTGGAAAAGATTTCCCCATTAACCTTTAAATGTTTGAAATCAACATTCAGACTTCCGAATATTGCTTTTAATAAAGTGGACTTTCCACTGCCATTTCTGCCTAACAAGCCAACAACTTCACCCATTCTACAATTCAGGTAAACTCCATTTAAAGTTGTTTTTTCATTAAATCGGTGGGTAACACTGTCAATAGATAATTCCTGCATAGAAGACATAAAATAACAATAAAGAATAGGATAACTAAATCATAGATTACAAGATTGAGAAATATTTTTCTAAAACCTAATCCCATATTCTTGTAAAAGATAGTATGTTTCGTCAGAAAGAATCTTTCTAAGATTACGGAAAATGCCCAGCCAATTGGTTTCATTAATAGGGCCATTGCATAGGCACCAGGCTTTTCTGTTCCATTGATAATGAAAAAAGTGCCGATGAGTAAATTAACCAGAATGTTCCAAAACAAAATAGGTTTATAAACTATTAAAGATTTTTTGAGCAGCTTAATCGACATTCCTAAATATATAGAAAAAACTCAAAGCGCTATCAATCAAATCCTTTAAGATTAGCAGGTGTCGACTAATATGCTAATTTAGGCTGGTTGGTGAGACACCAACCAGTAGTAATAGTATTGGTGAGGCACTAGCCAGTAGGGAAAGCGTAAAACTATTCATTGCAGTCTGGCTTCAGCTGACTGATTTTTTTTTCATTCTATCGTGGCCCCATCTCACCAACAGAAAAATCATTCCTCTAAGATTAGCAGTATTAGTTAAGATGCTAAATTTAGGCTGGTTGGTGAGACACCAACCAGTAGTAATAGTATTAGTGAGGCACCATCCAATAGGGAAAGCGTAAAGCTATTCATTGCAGTCTGGCTTCAGCTGACTGATTTTTTTTTCATTCTGTCGTTGAGCCCGCCAAACCAACAGAAAAATCATCCTTTAAGATTAACAGGTGTTGGTTAAGATACTAATTTAGGCTGGATGGTGAGGCATTAACAAATAGGGAAAGCGTAAAACCTATTCATTGCAGTCTGGCTTCAGCCGACTGCTCTTTTTTTTCATTCTATCGTGGCCCCATCTCACCAACAGAAAAATCATCCTTTAAGATTAACAGGTGTTGGTTAAGATACTAAATTTGGGCTGGTTGGTGAGACACCAACCAGTAGTAATAGTGTTAGTGTGCACCAGCCAATAAGGAAAGCGTAAAACTATTCATTGCAGTCTGGCTTCAGCCGACTGCTCTTTTTTTCATTCTATCGTTGAGCCCGCCAAACCAACAGAGAAATCAATCCTTTAAGATTAGCAGGTGTTGGTTAAGATGCTAATTAGACTATTGGGAGACACAACCAGTAGGAGAAAATAGAAAAAGTCTATAACCAAAAACGGATCGACAATTGTCGATCCGTTTTTAATTTAATGAAGGTAACAAGTGTTACCCCAGGTATGATTTTAATATTTTACTTCTTGAAGTATGACGAAGACGTTGAAGCGCTTTATCCTTAATTTGGCGAACACGTTCGCGGGTTAAATTAAATTTCTCGCCTATTTCCTCTAAAGATAGCGGATGGTTTGAACCAAGTCCGAAGAACAATACAATAATTTCTCTCTCTCTTTCTGTTAAAGTAGACAGTGAACGTTTAATTTCTTCAGAAAGCGATTCATTAATTAATGAACTGTCTGTATTTGGCTCATGGTTTTCCAATACATCCAACAATGTATTTTCTTCACCCTGAACAAAAGGAGCATCCATAGAAACATGGCGACCAGAGTTACTTAACGTATCAGAAATTTTATCTACTGTAGTCTCTAAAATGTCTGCTAATTCTTCCGGAGATGGCTCACGCTCATATTCCTGCTCTAGTTTAGAGAATGCTTTACTAATTTTGCTTAATGAACCAACCTGGTTTAATGGTAAACGAACAATACGACTTTGCTCTGCGATAGCCTGCAAAATAGATTGACGAATCCACCAAACCGCGTATGAAATGAATTTGAAACCTTTAGTCTCATCAAACCGTTTCGCTGCTTTAATTAAACCTAAATTTCCTTCGTTAATTAAATCGCCTAAGGTTAAACCTTGATTTTGGTATTGTTTTGCAACGGATACTACGAAACGTAAGTTCGTTTTAGTTAATCGCTCTAATGCAGCCTGATCGCCCTCACGAATCTTTCTTGCTAAAATTACCTCTTCCTCTGCTGTTATTAAATCTACTTTACCAATTTCATGTAAGTATTTATCAAGTGATTGACTTTCACGGTTGGTAATCGACTGCGTTATCTTGAGTTGTCTCATTTATACGTTTTGTGTGCTCTTTAATTATTGAAGTGTGCAAAGTTACGAAATTGTATGGCAATCCGAAAGGATAAAATACTGAAAATGTTGCTGTTTGCACGTGTTTTTTACACTTTTACTTACAACAAAAATCATTCCAATAAAGTTTTTGATTCCATATTTGTCAATTATTAAATATAGTCGCTTTACAACATATATTTATTGATATTCAATAAATATATGTTGAATTTAAATAAATATATTATTTATTAATGCTATTATTGCACTGGAAATTTGACGCTTTATGGATAAGTTATAAATTGATAGCGCAAATAGCTTTATAATTGTCAGTATCGAACTGGATCATTGAAAACTTATATTAGTATATCGGTTTCCTGGATTTATAAGATCAAGGATATAGTGAACTGACAGCAATTAATAACGAATTTATATATAAGATTTTAGGCACCCTTGCAATAAACTAAACAGTAAACAAACTAAAATAACAGCAAACAGATGAAAACAAAGTATCAAATTTTAGCGATAAAAACTGCATACGTTATTACGCTCGCATGCGCATTGTTATTTTCTTTTGGTGATGCCGCACGGGGTTTTAGAGATGGTTACAATGCCGCAGGTAATCCGGCTAATAGCAGCTTAACGGAAGGAATTTTATTATTATTAATCTGCTTTTTTACTTTAAGGGTATTGGTGTACCTCTATCGTTTCATCAACTCTGTACAAAATGGAGATGTATTTAACGAAGAAAATGCAACACGACTCACCAGAATGGGGTACTACTGTACAATCATTCCGTTTATGTTATTTGGTTTTAATTTGATAGGTTATTTAAACGAAGTGGGTAATAAAGCTGTTCAAATCAGTGATATCATTGAACACGTCGACTTTGAGATATGGTTGCTCATTTTTGGTTTAACACTGCTTACTATCGCTTTCGTTTTTAAGAAAGGAATAGCACTTAAGCAAGAAAGTGAACTAACCATTTAATCCTATTTATCAATGCCTATAATTATCAATTTAGATGTGATGTTAGCCCGTAGGAAGATGTCTTTAACCGAACTTAGTGAACGCGTTGGGATCACAATGTCTAATTTGTCGATTTTAAAAAAGGGTAAGGCAAAAGCGGTTCGTTTGGAAACACTCGAATCTATTTGCCGGGTACTGGAATGCCAGCCCGGAGATATATTGGAGTTTAGAACAGATTAAGCCAGGTACAAGAACCAAAGTTAATCTCTAAGCCTACGCAAAAAAAAAGAGTCCGATCAATCTAATTAACCGGACTCTTGATCAAATACTCAATAAGTTAATCTTGTTTTTGATTCAGAAAGACAAAGTTATGATCGAACATATCTAACTTAATTTTACTTTCTTTATCTATTTTACCAGCAAGGATTTCCTTTGAGAGTTCGTTCAGGATACGTTTTTGAATCACCCTTTTTAAAGGTCTTGCACCAAATTGCGGATCGTAACCGAGTTGTGCCAGCCAATCTAAGGCTTCATCACTGGCTTCCATTTCAATCCCCATCTCTGCGAGCGTTTGTTTTACCTGCTTAAATTGCAAGGCTACAATATCCCTGATTTCATTCCGGTTTAACGGCGTGAACATGATCAGCTCATCGATGCGGTTTAAAAACTCCGGACGAATGGTTTGCTTTAATACTTCAAACAGTTCATTTTTAGTTTTCGCAATCAATTCATCGCGGTTTTCATCGCTCAGGTTTTTAAAGTTATCCTGAATCAGGTGCGCACCAATGTTGGAGGTCATGATGATGATGGTGTTTTTAAAATTCACCGTTCTGCCTTTATTGTCAGTTAAACGGCCATCATCTAAAACCTGTAACAAAATATTAAACACATCAGGGTGGGCTTTTTCAATCTCATCTAACAGCACTACCGAATAAGGTTTCCTTCTTACAGCTTCCGTTAACTGGCCGCCCTCATCGTAGCCGACATATCCTGGAGGCGCTCCAATCAGGCGGGAAACTGCATGTCGCTCCTGGTATTCACTCATGTCTATCCGGGTTAAAGCATTTTCATCGTTAAATAAAAATTCTGCCAATGCTTTTGCCAATTCCGTTTTACCCACACCCGTTGTACCTAAGAAGATGAACGAACCAATTGGCTTACGCTTATCTTGCAAACCAGCTCTCGACCGTCTGATGGCATCGGAAATCGCTTCAATTGCTTCATCCTGTCCGGCAACACGATGGTGTAATTCGGCTTCCAGGTTTAATAATTTTTCACGCTCACTGGCAATCAGTTTGGTTACCGGAATACCTGTCCAGCGACCAACTACGCCGGCAATGTCATCCGCGGTTACCTCTTCTTTCAGCATGCGGCTATCCAGCTGTTGATTTTCCAGGTCTGCTTTTAATTTTTCAACCTGGTCTTGTGCCTCTTTAATTTTTCCATAACGGATTTCGGCAACTTTGCCATAATCTCCGGCACGTTCTGCTTGTTCTGCCTCTAATTTATAATGTTCAATTTGCTCCAGTTGGTTATTTACAGCGTCTACGAGGTCTTTTTCGCCCTGCCATTTTGCTTTAAATTCATCACGCTCTGCTGATAAATTGGCTATTTCTTCAGATAACTCCTGAACTTTCCGGTCGTCTTTCTCACGTTTAATCGCTTCACGCTCAATTTCCAAACGCATGATCTCGCGATCTAAAGCATCAACATTTTCCGGAACGCTGTCCATCTCCATCCGAAGTTTTGATGCCGCCTCATCCATTAAATCAATCGCCTTATCCGGTAAGAAACGATCTGCAATATACCGCTGACTCATTTCTACAGCAGCAATAATGGCTTCGTCTTTGATGCGCACTTTATGGTGTGTTTCGTAACGTTCTTTTAATCCACGGAGAATGGAGATGGCATCCTGGGTATCTGGTTCTTCAACCATTACTTTTTGGAAACGACGTTCCAGCGCTTTATCTTTCTCTAAATATTTTTGATATTCATCTAAAGTAGTGGCTCCGATGGCTCTTAATTCGCCACGGGCTAGTGCAGGTTTTAAAATGTTCGCGGCATCCATTGCACCTTCTCCGCCACCGGCACCTACCAGGGTATGGATCTCATCAATGAAAAGCACAATGTCTCCATCGCTTTGCGTAACCTCTTTAACCACCGCTTTTAAACGTTCTTCGAATTCACCTTTGTATTTGGCACCGGCAATTAAAGCACCCATATCCAATGAGAATACGGTTTTACTTTTCAAGTTTTCAGGCACGTCACCTTTAATGATCCTAAAAGCAATGCCCTCAGCTATAGCGGTTTTACCTACACCAGGCTCGCCAATTAAAATAGGGTTGTTTTTCGTTCTGCGGGATAAAATCTGAATTACCCGACGAATTTCCTCATCGCGACCAATTACCGGATCGAGCTTTCCGCTTTCTGCATATTCATTTAAATTGCGGGCATATTTGTTTAAAGCCTGGTAAGTGGCTTCTGCATTCTGATCGGTTACCCTGTTGTCGCCGCGTAATTCTACGATAGCTTTTTTCAGGTCTTTTTCATTTACACCCTGCTCTTTTAAAAGTTTGGATGTACTATCATTAACCGCTAAAATTCCTAATAAAAGGTGTTCTACCGATACAAATTCATCTTTAAATTCTTTCAAAAATGTTTGTGCCTTTTGCAACACGTTATTTGTACCCGATGATAAATAGACATTGCTTCCACTCACTTTTGGGAATTTTGCAATCTCCGCATCAAGATTTTGGTTGAGGGAGTTAAGGCTAACATTTAACTTTTTCAAAACGTAAGAAACCACGTTTTCATCAACAGTCAGCAAACCTTTAAGCAGGTGTGCTGTTTCAATAGCCTGCTGCTGATTGCCCTGAGCTATTTCAGAAGCCTGTTGAATCGCTTCCTGGGCTTTTATTGTATAATTGTTGAAGTTCATACTTTCCTTTGAATCAAAACAAATGCCATAGCAGTTTTGATTTTTGAATCGGAAATTTTGTCGGTATAAAGGATTATTTAATGACTAAATTACTGGTAATAAGTGATTTGTAATGAATTTTTGTCTGTAATATGGTAAGCTAAATTTAAATGTTATATCGCCTGATGTTCAATGACATGTTTCCCGGCTGATAATTCAATTGTATTGTTGCTGATTTTTCCATTAACTTTAATCTGCATATCGCGGACAATAGGTAATTCCATACTTGCCGTAGAATTTGCCGGAATCGTAATGTCGTATCTGATGCCTTTTTCAGTTCTCTTCCAGGCGCTTATAATTTTGCCAAAAGGCCCAATGTGACTGGCTTCAAAAGCATTCAAACCATCCATAATATGCGGGTCTAAAATGACATGTTTGAATCCTGGCTGCTTTTCATCAGGCTTAATGCCTCCAGGAGATTTATATAACCATGCGCCGATTTCGCCAAACATAATATGATTCATGGAGATATCAGATTTTGCATCAATCGGCCAGTTTTCATAAAGGGTAGTAGCGCCGTTCTCCATCCACCAACCCCAACTTGGATAGGTTTTTTGAGCCGCTATTTTATATGCCCAGTTGCTGTAGCCGTTCTCGCTAAGGGCATTCAAAATCGCTTTTGTTCCCAACAATCCCACATCTAAATGGAAACCATCGGCCTCTACCCGTTTTGCCAGATTTTCAGCAACCAGTGCGATAGATTCTTCAGGAACAATTTTCCAATACAGCGGAACACTCATCTCTGTTTGGACGCCGGAAGCATAAATACCAGTCGCCTTATTCAGGTATTTGGCATTGAAAGCCTTTTTTATCTTTTGTGCCAGGATGGTGTACTTTTCAAAATCAGCTTTTTTACCAAGGATTTTCGCAGCTTTCGCTAAAATAACAACGTCAGCATAGTAATAGCAGGTAGAAGTTAATTCTACAGGCGATTTGGATTTAACCGGGATCCAGTCGCCCAATCCCCAACTTGTTAATCCGGTAGGGTAGGTTTCATCGATATGATTTACATATTTCCGGATGTTTTCGTAGCAGTCGGCCAGTAATTTTTGATCGCCATAAAACAGATAAATATTCCATGGGATGATGGCAATGGTACTGGTCCAATCCGGGCCGTTGCCCCATTCATAACCCCAGCCATCAGTAGGAATGATGGATGGAAGTACACCATTGGGCTGTTGTTCATCCCGGTGATCTGCCAGCCATTTTTCATAAATAGTGATGCCATCGAAGCCATAAAGCCCCGTTTCAATGGCAATTTGAGCATCGCCCGTCCAGCCATTTTTTTCCCTTTGCGGGCAATCAGTAGGGTAACCAAAAAGATTTGATAAGTAAGAATTATTTGTGGCATAATAAATCTTATTGATAATTTCTTCTGAAGATTTTACCTCACCAGTAACGGGAACATCACTGTGCATAAAATAACCTACCAGATCTTCTTTTTTAAGGTGTAGTGGAGTTGAAGTAGTTACTTCTACATATTGAAAACCTTTATAATTAAAATGAGGCATGAAACTTTGCCTGCCTTTCCCATTTAATATTAAAATATCGGTTTGAAAAGGATCTGTATTGTCTGTAGGCCGGTAATGTGCATCAATATTAGAAATGTCTAACCTTCCATTTGGGTATAACCGTTCGCCATGCTTTAATCTAATCATTGTTCCGGCAGGGCCACCTATGGTTATTTTACTCACGCCGGAAATATTCCTTCCTAAATCGAAAAGGTAAGTGGTATCATTAATTTTCTTTATTGTTTTCGATGTAATTTCTTCAACATTGCGAATGGGATGAAGTGCTTGCGCAACAATGTTCGTGGATGGGGCAGCGCGATTGATCACTTCTTTCCAATCTTTGTCGTCGAAATCCGGCGTATTCCATCCCTGTTTTTCCATCCTGGCATCGTAATGTTCGGCGGTGTAAATACTATTGAAAACAATCGGACTTAAAGCAGTTTTCCAATCCTTGCCAGATCTGATCGTTTCTGTGGTTCCATCGTCATAGGTAATTCTCACATCCAGACAAAAGGCTGGTCGGTTGCGCCACGGTGCCCGGTCGAAATCCCATACTGCAGTAGATTGATGGTTGTACCAACCGTTTCCTAAAAGTACGCCAATAGCATTTTTACCCTGATTGATTTCATTTGTAACATCATAGGTAACATATAGCGTTCTCCTGTCGAAACGTGTATACATGGGATCCATCCGGTGATTGCCAATCTTTTTGCCGTTGATGGATAATTCATATAAACCGGCAGCAGCGATATATGCCCTGGCAGATTTAACTTTTTTTGAAGTGTTGAATGTATTTCTAAAGTAGGGGGCAGGCTTAAGTTTGATATTTTCACTGTCAGCGATCCATGTACCCTGCCAGTTACTCACATTCATCATCCCCATTTCAAAACTTGCGATTTTGCTGAAGGTTTGTCGATTATGATTGGTTACATCTACACGCCAGAAATATTTAGTAAAAGGTTTTAGTGATTGGCCTGAATAAATTACGAGATTAACATCTGATTTAAGCCATCCGGTATTCCAGGCATTTGATTTCTCCCTAGTGAGCATGGATGAATCACTGTCGACTAAAACTCGATACTTCGTTTGCTTCGCACCCCGGCTGTCATCAATCATTTGCCAGGTAAAGCGGGGTTGCGCGTTATCCAGACCAATCGGTTGCGTAAGGTATTCTGTTTTTAAAGCTGTTAGTGATTGTGCTTTCGCATTTGAGAAAAGGCAAAGGGCTGGAAGAAGTGTTAATATTTTAAGGAAGTTCAATCTCATCGTTTAGGGCTTATTGAAAACTAAGTTATTAAATAAATCAGATAGATTGAACCGGCAGAAATTCCGGGCATAAAAAAAGCGAAGAAAAATCTTCGCTATATCTTTATTGGTGTTGATTATTCTCGATGAGAATTGAAACTATCCCAGAATTTGCTGTAATCGCTCAGTTTGGTGATCAACTAATTTTTGTAAGGGGCCAGATGCCAACATTTTCATCATCATATTTAAATCTGCAGAGATGATTAATTTTGCGATCGTTCCAGCGCCGTTTTCAGCAACTGTCCATTTTAATTCAATTTCGAAAGGTGCTTTTTCAGTAGGTGTTGCCGTTAATTCCTTGTTTTCGACACGGTTGGTGATAGCGATTGCTAATTTTGCCATGTTTTGGATGGTGAAACGGGCTTCATCTTCTGTAGATTCCCAATTGTATATGTTTTCGGGCATCAATCTTTGATGATTGTTCATATTGGAAAGAAAAGTATAAACCTCGGTAACGGGTTTATTCACTTCCACAGCGCTTTCAATAATTGTCATTGTATTTTTTTAATTTTTTTAAATATTTGGTACAGAAAATAAGCGGTTTAACCTGCCGTTTGGCTCCATTCTGATGGGTTTAAGCGCCATTTGCTAAGTAATTCCATATCATTTTTTGCAATAATACTATGCTCTGCAGCATAATCGATTAATGCACCATAACTTGATAAAGTGAAGTAACGGCATTTTGCAGCGGTGAAGTTCTCATCTGCTTTTTCAAATCCGTAAGTGAATATTGCAGCTAGTCCAGCTACTGATAATCCAGCTGATCTTAAAGCTTCAACAGCTTGTAAGCTACTTTTTCCGGTAGAGATTAAGTCTTCGATCACCACTACACGCTGTCCTTCAACCACTTCACCTTCAATTAAGCTTCCGGTTCCATGTTCTTTGGCTTTCGCCCTTACATAAATAAAAGGAAGGCCAAGTTCCTGAGCAACGAGTACGCCTTGAGGAATCCCTGCAGTGGCAACTCCAGCAATAACATCAACTGAACCAAATTCTTCCTGAATGGCCTGAGCAAGCTTCTGACGAATGTAAGTTCTAACCTGAGGATGGGAAAGGGTAATTCGGTTATCGCAATAAATTGGCGACTTCCAACCAGATGCCCAGGTAAAAGGATTATTAGGTTGTAATTTAATTGCCTTTATTTGTAATAAAAATTCCGCTACCTTTAATTCAATATCACTTTTATTATACATGGCCCAAAATTACAGAATTTATATTAACGATAACACTTTGTTTATATCGGAAGTTTTACCAGAGCAGAAGGAAAAGATACAACAACTTGAATTTCAAGATTTTGATCTGCAAACATTTTATGAAAAATTAAAGAACGGATCGAAGAAAAGTTATCTTTTTTTAACTAAAAATCCGAAGGAAACGTTTAAGAAGCTTAAAAAGAATTGTGAGATCATTAAGGCTGCAGGAGGTTTAGTGGAAAGTGCAAATGGAAACTACCTTTTTATTTTTAGAAATAAGAAATGGGATTTACCAAAAGGTAAGTTGGAATTGGGCGAAAAAATGAAAGAAACCGCAGTTCGTGAGGTGGAAGAGGAATGCGGAATTAAAGTTTTGAAACGTGAGGATAAACTTTGCAAAACCTACCATGTGTATCAGAATGGGTCGAAAATGGTGATTAAGAAAACAAACTGGTACAAAATGACAGTTAAGGGCGAGCCAAAATTAATTCCACAAAAGGAGGAAGGGATTGAGGAAGCCGTTTGGCTGGATAAAAATCACCTTATGCCAGTGGTTAAAAATACTTTTCCATCTATTATGGATGTGATGAGAGCAGGAGGGATATTGTAGGGATATTTAAAGGCAGCTTGCGAGAAGGCGATCACCAAATCGTGTGATGAATTGATTTCAGCACCTACTTGATTAAGATCCTGAAATAAGTTCAGGAGGAAGATTTTTCGATGGAGATTGCTTCAGCAGATGAAGAATCTGCTTCGCAAAGACGGTTTTTTGGAGAATTTCTTCCACCAAATCGTCATGCTGAAGTGATTTCATTGCCTACTGATTAAGATCCTTAAACAGGCAGACGATTCGTTCATCAAAGTTAGTCTACAAAAAGCCTAAAGCTTCTTTTGGCACAAATGGACTCACATCGCCATTATTTCTTAGAATGTCTCTTACAATGGTAGAGCTGATGGCAGAATATTCTGGTTTACTTAAAAGCAGGATCGTTTCCACTTCCGGCATCATGGTTTGGTTGATCTGCGCAATGGCCCTTTCATATTCAAAATCGGATGCTGAGCGGATGCCCCGCACCATATAAGTGGCATTTATCTTTCGGCAAAAATCAACTGTTAAGCCCTCATAGGTTTGAATTTCTATGTTTATATAGCCTTGAAAAACGGTTTCTAATATTTGTAAACGCTGTTCTGCAGTAAGAAAGTTTTGCTTGGAACTATTTAATCCGATGCCAATCACAATCTTATCGAAAAGGGGAGTAGCCCGTTGCAGAATATTCACGTGGGCAATTGTAATGGGATCAAATGAACCTGGAAATAGCGCTATCTTCATATTTCAAATATAGATTTTTAAGCGGAAAGGAAAAAGCTTAAACCGTTTATAACCTTGTGTTTTTTGCAGAAACTTCCGTTCATTGCGGTTAACCTAAGGCAACATATTCAAAAAAACTGAACGATGAGTTTCCGTATTTACGCGTTTCGGTATAGCCCGGCTGGCTATTCAATTTCATGTGACTTTGGTGCTCTACAACAAGCAGTCCTTCCGGTTTAAGCAGCTGCTGCTCTCGCACCAAAATAGGCAACTGGGGAATGTTGGGCATATTGTAAGGCGGATCAGCAAAAATGAGATCGTATGCGCCAGTCATTTGCTTCAGCATTTTGAAAACATCGCCCTTGCGTACCTCCACCTGGTTAAACTCAAATTTTTGAGCGGTTTGCTTAACCCAGTTTACACAACCATAATCAAGATCTACTGCCAAAACCTTTTCAGCGTTTCGGGAAGCAAACTCAAAAGTTAAATTTCCGGTGCCACAAAATAAATCCAGCACGGAACAGGTTTCAAAATCAAATTTGTTATTTAAGATATTAAAAAGTGCCTCTTTCGCCATATCCGTAGTGGGGCGTACTGGTAAATTCGCAGGTGGCTGCAAACGAATTCCTTTTAATTTACCTCCAATTATTCGCATAAACGTAAAGCAAGCAGTCCGCTGAAATAGTGTTGAGGCATATCAGCCAATAATTCACTGTGTTGTTTTTCAGCCGGCAGAAAGAAATATAGGTTATTAAAGTATTTTAGCAAGGTGTTATAATAATCATCATCCTCATTGATAATCCCCTGAAGATAAACCGGAATTGCCTCTGTTAATGCCAGCTGCTCCATAATTAATAACAGAAAATAGTTAAATTCTTCGGCATTTTCCGAGTCAAAATGATTTTGAAAATTGATCTTTTGATCCTTGATGAATAGTACATTAAAGGAGGATGCTGTAAAATCAATCAATAATGAATCTCCGGAAAGTCGATTGGACAATGCAATTAAAGGCGATGACTGGGGGTAGAAAGTTGTGTTTTCAGGTAGCTTCTCTTTTACTTTTTCATTCAGAGAAAAAACAGTGCTAAAGCCAAGTTGATCATGAGTTTTGGTATAAACTTTTCCGTCAGACCCTAAAAAATTAGCATAGACCGAGAGATCATTGGCGTCAAACCATTCATGAGGAATGAAGGTAAAATTTGAGGTATGTACGGCTGCCTTTACTGTTTCATATGGCTGAGATAAATAATGATCGGTTTCGAAGGCAGACTTTAAATCCTGATGTAAATCGGTACAACTTTGTTTATCGAAAATTATTTTGATCTGCTCTGAGTGCTGATCAACCACTGCATAGGAGAAACTATCGTTTGTTATTTTTAACAATAACTGGCAGTTCACTGATGCGTCAGCTTTAAAATCCGGGTCGATCAATAAGAGACTGTTATTACTCATTGAAGCAAAAATAGCGTTTTTTAGAGATTAACAGCAAAGCGATGAGAATTATTTAGGTTTTGCCACGGAAACACAGATTAACACGGATAGAGTTTATTGGTTGAGTTTTCTTTTCTGTGCCTTTCGTGTTTGCGTGGTAAACTATTAGCTTTCTGGTAATCTTTTTCGAAGTTAACCCCACTAAATCTTTTTACCAAAATCAAACCTTTGGGCTATCAGAAAATTGAAATATTCAGCTTAAATTCGGAACATGAGTTACAAGCCTACTTATGGAGCAGCAAAAACCGTTGCAACGAAAATTGAACAGCATTTTATTAAGCTTCATTCGAATGCCGCAGCGCAAGGCGAGGTAGATTTGGCTACACAGCCAGGTAAGAATACTATTGAAGCATTAATCGATGTTGCTTTTTGGAGTAGCTTACGTAAAGAAGAAGGACACTCACCTCGTATTTCAATCGCTTTTTTGCCGCCATCACAAACTTCAAAACCATTGAAGTTTGCTAAACCGTTACCTTTAAATGCAAATACGCTGACTAAAATAGCGCCTGGCATAGAACGTTCCGGTATTCATCTCGGTGTTTGGGAAGAAAACGGCGAACTCTATATCTGGGGAACCACTCTCAATATTCCAAATTTTTGTTTTGTAGTAGATGTTTCAGAACCAGGCTTAATCGTTATTAAACACCGCCGGATTTACGGCATCGGAAAATATACTAACGTAGCCGTTTTAAAGGGCGAACAAATCAGAATTGTAGATGATACTTCGTGTTCAAACCGCGATTGTCCACCGATTTTGAAGGCGTTACTGGATTTAACTGTGCTTGCGAGCTGGAACGATCCGATTAATATCTTGATTCAGTTTTCAGTGTCCATGCGTGGCCATGGGCGTGGGGGAGCGTTACTCATTGTACCAAAAGATAATACCAAATGGGAGGAATCTATTATTCATCCCATCCAATATCTAATTGAACCACCTTTTAGTGGCTTATCCAATTTAGCCAAACAAAGCGGTAACCAAACAGAAATTTTTTCGCAAGGTGCACTGCGACGGGAAGTAGAACATTTAGCAGGTTTAACCGCTGTAGATGGCGCAACCATTATTAATGATCAGTTTGATTTAATTGCTTTCGGTGCAAAGATTGGGCGTGCGAAAGGTAAGCCAACTGTAGAGCAAATTGCATTTTCTGAACCTATAGTAGGCGGAGAAGATAAGCTGTTATATCCCGGACAGTTGGGTGGAACCAGACATTTTTCCGTTGCTCAGTTCGTTAACGATCAACCCGAAGCCATCGGTTTAGTGGCCTCACAGGATGGACATTTTACTATTTTCAGCTGGAGCAAACAGCAAAAGATGGTGATGGCACATCGAATTGAAACGTTGTTACTGTAATATATTGTTCAATTGTTAAACGGTTTTAGTGTTGGAAGAACTTGCTGCTAATCAAGTGGTTTATGCATTTTGTAGGTGCTGACATTAAAAAGAGCCCATATCCTTGCCTTTTAAACCGTATTGTAGTGGCATACCCCAATTTTTCATTGGGGATATAGCGGAAAGACGGACTATTGAATCCGATTAGCAGTACAATTGCTTTCCAAATCATTAAATCAAACATTTCAAAACAATTTAACGATAAAATCATTCAATAATAAATGTTACCAGATAAAAGTCAACTGATTGCACAGGCTTATGAACATAGTCCTACTAAAGAGCAGTTAGTTTTTTGTGATCGAATGTCGAAGTTTTTGCAGGAGGATGATGAATACCGTTGTTTTGTACTGAAGGGTTACGCCGGAACAGGTAAAACCACCTCTGTGGCAGCTTTAGTAAAGGTTTTAGCGAAATTTAACCTGAAAAGCGAGTTACTTGCACCGACTGGCCGTGCGGCAAAGGTAATGAGCCAGTATGCTAATCGGAAAGCGCTAACCATTCATAAACGGATTTATCGGAAGCGTTCTGCGGCTTCACCAGAAATGCAGTTTCAAATTGCGCCAAACCTGTCTGAACATACGCTTTTTATTATTGATGAAGCATCGATGATTGCCGACGAATTTAATGAAACTGGTTCTTCTATTTTAAGGGATTTGCTGGAGTTTGTTTACAATTCCAAGAATTGTTTCCTGCTTTTTGTGGGTGATACGGCACAGCTTCCTCCGGTAGGAAGTTTAGAAAGTCCGGCATTAAATGAGCAATACCTGAAAGATAAATTTGCATTAACGATTACTTCGGTAGAATTAAAAGAGGTAGTTCGACAGGAAAAAAAATCGGGAATTCTGGCTAATGCCACTATGTTGAGGAATCAAATTGCTAAAAATCCTGAAAATCCGTTGCCAAAGTTTCTTACCAAAAATTACAAGGATATCTATAATATGGCTGGCGCGAAGCTGGTTGAGGGCCTGGAATATGCTTATAGGAAATTTGGCATGGAAAATACTTTGGTAATTTGCCGTTCTAACAAATCTGCAAACATTTACAACCAACAAATTAGAGCGAGGCTACTGTATCGCGAAGAGGAATTAACAGGCGGTGACCAGATCATGGTGGTGCGGAATAACTATTTTTGGTTACCAGAAAATGAGGAAACTGCTTTTATTGCCAATGGTGATATGGCAAAAGTAATTCGGGTGAGGGGAGAAGAGGAACGTTATGGCTTTCGCTTCGCAGATGCTACTTTGGAATTTATGGATTTTCCTGCGGCCGGACAAATTAGCTGCAAGGTAATGCTGGATACGCTCAATCTCGAATCTGCAAACTTACCCTATGAGCAAAACAAGAAGCTCTTTGATGGGCTGAACGAAGATTATGGGCATATCGCAAATAAGCGTCAGCGGATGCTGGCCATCAAAGCTGATCCGTTTTATAATGCGTTGCAGATTAAATTTGCCTACGCTGTAACTTGCCACAAAGCGCAGGGTGGACAATGGGATGCTGTTTTTGCTGATCAGGGCTACCTTACGGAAGAAATGATCGACCTTGATTTTCTTCGCTGGTTATATACTGCGGTTACAAGAGCGAAGAAAGAACTGTATTTAGTCAATTTTGCGCAGCAACTCTTCGCCAAAACGGCACAGGAAGAGTATTTTTAGATTGCATATTGGTTATTATTTTTACCATATAGACATATAGAACATTGAAGCTCCAGTGTATGAATCTGTAAAAAGCTTTTATGTTTTTGATTCAAACTTGGCTAGTTTGGTGGAGCGAAATTAAATAAAATCGAGTTTATATGACCTTATATTTCTTATATGGTTAAATTTTAGTGTTTATTTTTATGTCTTGTCCGGAATTAGGTTTACAATTTTGAGCACATAAAACTCAATAAAAGATGAAAATTGTAAAGCATTATTCGGACGATTTCAAGCGCGAGGTTGTTCAACATTACCTAAGTTCTGATGACAG
>Ga0308159_1000633_pt1 | contig 73095 bp, 66 predicted proteins | sample PhyCR1_FD_201040 | JGI IMG/M metagenome (GOLD analysis project Ga0308159, IMG submission 201040) | Phyllosphere microbial communities from UC Gill Tract Community Farm, Albany, California, United States - DLSLC.R1 | ecosystem: Host-associated > Plants > Phyllosphere > Unclassified | place: USA...
TGCCGGCTCGCTAGATTTCTTTTAAAGTCAGTAGCCAGGCGAATCCAATGCATCCCGAAATCTAGACCATGCCGGTTAAAAAGCGAAACGAAGAGTCTGAGGTGAGGCTTAGTTGGGAGCCGAAAAAGAAATCAGACTTTAAGGGGGCGGGAATCTCATTCAGCTTTCCGTCATACCGAACGAGGCACGGGGAGATATCTTTGAAATAGGGTTACCACATGCCCCGTTTGCCTTGGTTCGGGCCTTTATAAAATAATAAAATTCACAGATCGGCTCGCCGCCGCCGAGGGGCTCTTTCTTTTGACAGCAAAAGAAACAAAACCGCCGGCTCGCTAGATTTCTTTTAAAGGCAGTAGCCAGGCGAATTCAATGCATTCCGAAATCTAGACCATGTCGGTTAAAAAGCGAAACGTAGAGGTTGAGGTGAGGCTGAGCTGGGAGCTGAAGATGTATCTAAGAAATCGGACTTTTCGGGGAAGCAATCTCATTCAGCTTTCCTTCGTATCGAACGCGGCACGGGGAGATATCTTTGAAATTAGATTACTACATATCCCGTTTGCCTTGGTTCGGGCCTTTATAAAATAATAAAATTAACAGATCGGCTCACCGCCGCCGAGGGGCTCTTTCTTTTGACAGCAAAAGAAACAAAACCGAAACCCATAGGGTGAGCTCATTAATACAGTTGAAAACAACAAACACTAATTAATAACTGCCGGCTCGCTAGATTTCTTTTAAAGGCAGTAGCTAGGCGAATCCAATGCATCCCGAAATCTAGACCATGCCGGTTAAAAAGCGAAACGAAGGGGTTGAGGTTTGGCTTAGCTGGGAGCTGAAGATGTATCTAAGAAATCGGACTTTTCGGGGAAGCATATCTCATTCAGCTTTCCGTCATATCGAACGAAGTATGAGGAGATATCTTTGAAATTAGGTTTACTACAAACCTATAGGGTTTTTTATGGTGTTAGGCGTTTCTAATCGACTTAAATCATAAACAATTCAATAAAAATCACTTGTTTTCAGAAATTGAGTTTATCTTTAACAGTTCAATTATTTTCCTAAATCCTAAAACCATATACATTGACAGAATTGGTTCAAGAGAAAAAGGCAGTTAGCCAAAGTATTGATTTCTACAAAATCTTTAAAGTTTTTTTAAGTCGCTGGTATTGGATTGCAGGTACTGTTACCATTGCGCTATGTGCCGCATGGATTTACCTTTGGTATACCCCTCCTATTTTCCAAACAGGTGCATCACTCAAACTGGAAGATAGTACTCCTTCTATTAGCACTGGCAGCGGACAAATGCCGATGCAGAATTATAATTATACTGATAAAATTCAGGCAGAAAGTTTCACTATCCGAAGCAATGAGGTGATTTCAAACGCCGTTAAAACGCTTGATTATAAAATCAGCTACTATTTAAAAGGTCGCGTTCGTACTACAGAATTATACCCTAACGTACCTTTCGTTATTGAGATTATCAAACAGGACAGCGTTAATTTCGACCGTTCTATTTATTCCGTTAAGGGAATGGATGCGCAACAATTCGAACTCTTTACTGGAGAAAACGACAATAACAAAATGACGTTCAAATATGGCCAGCCCATCAATCTGGGCAATATGACCTTCAAAATTAAAGACAGAATCCCTTTCAACAGTCATTACCAATTTAAATTCAACAGTAAGGAAGATTTTATTGGCAGAGCAATGGGTGGTTTGTTTATTGGAGAAGCTGCTCGTTTTACTAACGTGATGAGCTTAAGCCAGACTGATGCTAATGCCGTTTTCGCTGCTGATATTTTGAATGCCATCATGAAGGAATATGTGAAGTATGATGTTATTCAAAGAAGACGATCGGCACAACAAACCGTAGCTTTTATTGATAATCAACTTGGTTTTATCAATACCGAAGCAGGTAAGTCTGGCAGTACGCTGGCAAACTACAAAACGCAAAATAAAATGGTCGACATGACCTCTTCCACCGCCATGACTGTTGGTAAGCTCGCTGATTTTGAAAAACAAAAGACAGAATTAAACCTAAAACTGCTGGGCATCAGACAACTGGAAGAACAAATAAACAACAACAGAAATAAGGTTGAAATTGGTGTGGATCTGGAAGGGGAATTAAGTACAGGGCTTGGTGCTTTGGTTACGCAACTGAATACTTTACTCGCCAATAGGGAAATTAAACTCAGTCAGTTTAATCCGGAATCGCAACCGGTTAAACAGGTAGAACAGCAAATTGCCAATGTAAAATCGGGAATCAGAAACAGCATTCAGGGGATGCGAAAAAATAATGAAGCCACCATTCGTTATATCGACAATCAGATTGCCGGCGTTTCGCAAAGCATGAGCAGTATCCCTGTCAAAGAACAAAATTTCGTAAAGCTTCAAACTAATTTTGAAGTCAATAACAAAGTCCGTTCTTACCTGTCGGAAAAAAAATTAGAAGCGGAAATGAATGCTGCTGCGATCGTTCCCGGTGCTTCCATCGTGAATCCTGCCTATCCATCTTATTATGCGATATCTCCAAACGGGAATAAAGCTTACAGTACGGCTTTAATGCTGGGTTTAGCTTCTGGCTTCGGTTTAATTCTTTTAGTGCGCTTTCTTAATCCTTATATTTACGACAAAGAAACCGTTGAAGGGTTAACGCATACTCCTATCATTGGTGTCATCCGTAAATTCCCTGATTACATTGATCAGGATAGTCGCCAGGCTTTATCACTATCCAAACCTAAATCAGTTTTCGCGGAATCGGTTCGTTCGGTCAGGACTAACCTCAGTTTCCTTGCCAGTCATAAGGCCAGCAAAGTGATTTGTATTACCTCCGAAATTTCTGGTGAGGGAAAATCATTTGTGACGATTAATTTAGCCAGCACACTTGCTTTGATCGAAAAAAAGGTGATCCTTATTGCTGCAGATTTACGTCGTTCAAAACTGCATAAAGCTTTTGGCAGCGACAACAAAACCGGATTGAGTTCATTGTTGTCCGGACAGGCGACTTTTGAACAGGTAATGATTCATGATAACGTACATCATATTGACTTTATCCCTTCGGGACCAATTCCTCCCAATCCTTCAGAATTGTTACACACTTCAGCCATGAAAGAGTTATTGATTCAGCTGGAGAAAGAATATGATTATGTGCTTATCGATACTGCACCGGTAGGACTGGTATCGGATGCGATTCCTTTAATTCGTTCATCAGACATCAACCTGTTTGTAATCCGGTCTGGCGTTTCTCAACAACGGGCCGCCAATATCCCGGAACGTTTATCGAGAGAGTATAGCCTGAGTAATCTGGCGATTATTTTAAATGCCTTTGGCGATGATGCACTGTATTCTAACTATTATACCACAGATTATTCCCGTGGTGGTGGCAACAGTACTTATTATTATTCTGATTATTCCGGTTATTCCGGTTCTGGCTATTACGATGATGATAAGAAATGGTGGGAGTTTTGGAAGCGGAAGTAGTTGTTTTTTCAGTGTGGTATTCTCATTCGCTTTGTTTTGTGGCTTCAGGAAAGTAAAAATTAACAGATCGGCTCACCGCCGTCGAAGGGCTCTTTCTTTTGACAGCAAAAGAAACAAAACTGCCGGCTCGCTAGATTTCTTTTAAAGGCAGTAGCCAGGCGAATCCAATGCATTCCGAAATCTAGACCATGCCGGTTAAAAAGCGAAACGAAGGGGTTGAGGTTAGGCTTAACTGGGAGCCGAAGAAATATAAATGCCTCATAAGGAGTAGCAATCTCAATCGTATAATATTTTAGAGCACAAGCTGTTAGATTAAGCATAACTGAATCCCTCTAAACAAAAAATTCTTCAATTGATATATCGAAAAAATAAAATGCGTAAAAACACAGGATTAAAGCTGTTTTGATTAGTTTTGAGGTATGCCTATCTTAATTATCCGGAAGCAGGAAAAACTGGAAAGGAATTACATCCATGATTGATCAGCAATATAAATGGTACCCGGTTTATACAAACTCAAGAGCAGAAAAGAAAGCTTATGATGAATTGATCCGTAAAGGGATTACCGCTTATTTACCGTTAAAAAAGACAGTCAAACAATGGAGCGACAGAAAGAAAGTGGTAGAGGAACCATTGATCAAATCATATCTTTTCGTTTATATTTCAGCCAAAGAACACGCTGAAGTACTCATGACTAATGGCATTTCAAGATTTCTATACTTTTCAGGCAAAGTTGCTTCCATGCCTGATCAGCAGATCGAAAACCTGAAGTTATTGCTAGCAACGGAAAGGGATCTACAGGTGTTTGATTATGATATTAAAACAGGACAAAAAGTAATCATTAAAGCTGGCCCTTTTAAAGATATGATCGCAGAAATGGTTTCTGCTCAAAATAAACAGCGTATTATTTTACGTCTGGATAATGTTGGTTACGCTATTGAAATTAATACTTCAATGGCGTTTGTTGAACCAATTTAGTTTATTGGAAAAATCCGTTGTCATGGTGCGTGTATTTACGACGTAATAAACCGTAATAGTTCTCGTTCATTGCCACCAAAGCTTATTTTTAACTAAAATTTGCTTTGCTTCGTGTCTCCAGGAAACAATAAAATTACGGATCGGCTCACCGCCGCCGAGGGGCTCTTTCTTTTGACAGCAAAAGAAACAAAACCGCCGGCTCGCTAGATTTCTTTTAAAGTCAGTAGCCAGGCGAATCCAATGCATTCCGAAATCTAGACCATGCCGGTTAAAAAGCGAAACGTAGAGTCTGAGGTGAGGCTTAGCTAGGAGCCGAAGAGGTATCTAAGAAATCCGACTTTTCGGGGGCGGGAATCTCATTCAGCTTTCCGTCATATCGAACGAGGCACAAGGAGATATCTTTTAAAGTGGGTTTTTATACACACGTTTGCTTTGGTTCTTGGTTCATAAAATAATAAATTAACAGATCGGCTCACCGCCGCCGAAGGGCTCTTTCTTTTGACAGCAAAAGAAACAAAACCGAAACCCATAGGGTGAGCTCATTAATACAGTTGAAAACAACAAACACTAATTAATAACTGCCGGCTTAAAATTTTTCTATTTAAGGTAATGGTTAGGCTAAATTCTGCACACCGAAAAATTTGTTAGGCCGGATTAGAGTGAAACGTAGAGGTAGAGGTGAGGCTTAGTTGGGAGCCAAAGAGGTATCTAAGAAATCCGACTTTTCGGGGGCGGGAATCTCATTCAGCTTTCCGTCATATCGAACGAGGCAGGAGGAGATATCTTTGAAAGTGGGTTTTTATACACACGTTTGCTTTGGTTCTTGGTTCATAAAATAATAAATTAACAGATCGGCTCACCGCCGCCGAAGGGCTCTTTCTTTTGACAGCAAAAGAAACAAAACTGCCGGCTTAAAATTTTTCTATTTAAGGTAATGGTTAGGCTAAATTGTGCACACCGAAAAATTTGTTAGGCCGGATTAGAGTGAAACGTAGAGGTAGAGGTTAGGCTTAGTTGGGAGCCGAAGAGGTATCTAAGAAATCCGGCTTTTCGGGGGGCGGGAATCTCATTCAGCTTTCCGTCATACCGAACGAGGCACAAGAAGATTTCTTTTAAAGTGGGTTTTTATATACACGTTTTCCTTGGTTCGTGTTTCATAAAACAATAAAATTAACGGATCGGCTCACCGCCGCCGAGGGGCTCTTTCTTTTGACACCAAAAGAAACAAAACCGCCGGCTCGCTAGATTTCTTTTAAAGGCAGTAGCCAGGCGAATCCAATGCATCCCGAAATCTAGACCATGCCGGTTAAAAAGCGAAACGTAGAGGTTGAGGTGAGGCTTAGTTGGGAGCCGAAGAGGTATCTAAAAAATCCGACTTTTCGGGGGCAGGAATCTCATTCAGCTTTCCGTCATATCGAAAGAGGCACCTGGAGATTTCTTTGAAATGGGTTACTACATATCAGGTTTGCGATAGTTCGTGTTTCATAAAACAGTAAAATTAACAGATCGGCTCACCGCCGCCGAGGGGCTCTTTCTTTTGACAGCAAAAGAAACAAAACCGAAACCCATAGGGTGAGCTCATTAATACAGTTGAAAACAACTAACACTAATTAATAACTGCCGGCTCGCTAGATTTCTTTTAAAGTCAGTAGTCAGGCTAACCAATGCATCCCGAAATCTAAACCATGCCGGTTAAAAAGCGAAACGAAGAGTCTGAGGTTAGGCTTAGTTGGGAGCCGACAAAGAAATCAGACTTTTCAGGGAAGCATATCTCACTCAGCTTTCCTTCGTATAGAACGAGGCGCCAGGAGATTTCTTTGAAATAGGGTTACTACATAGCAGGTTTGGGTTGGTTCGGGATTGCATTAGACAATAAAATTACGGATCGGCTCACCGCCGCCGAAGGGCTCTTTCTTTTGACAGCAAAAGAAACAAAACCGAAACCCATAGGGTGAGCTCATTAATACTGTTGAAAACAAAAAACACTAATTAATAACTGCCGGCTCGCTTGATTTCTGTTAAAGGTAGTAGTCTGGCGAATTCAATGCATTCCGAAATCTAAATCATACCGGTAAAAAACGGAACAAAGACACTGGGCTTAGCTGGTTGGAGACTTTCTATAAAATCCTGATTCTCGAATGGCTGTGGAAGTGCGCTAGGAGAAACCCCAGCTTTTCGAGGAACGAAGCGCCTCTCCTTGCTATTTGGCAGCGATGAGGTGTACGCAACAGCTATATCTAAATAAATTTTTCGATTATAAATTATAAAAGGGCATTTATATCTAGGGTTATTCATAAAACTGTATATTTTTGTATGCTAAGGGTAGCTTGCAAATTCAAGTTATCTTACTTATAGAAATACTATTAATTAGTTTATATTTTTTCAACAAAATGTGACTGAAGGGGCGAAGCTGTCTAAAAGATGTAAGTTTATATTATGACGCCGGCAAGATATAAAGCATCAAAAATTGATCAAATCCTCGTTAAAAATAACTTCCAATGTGCCGAATAGCGGGAATTATTGATCATCAGGCTGATGTTGCTCAACTTCAACATGATGTGAAAGCGATGTGTAACGTAATGGCTCATGGGGGTCCTGATGGTGAAGGATTTTACAGTGATGATGAGAAGGGTTTAGTATTCGGTCATCGCCGTCTCGCCTTGATCGACCTCACTCCTGCAGGGCATCAACCCATGTTGTATGATGATGGAAATTTAACCCTCACTTTTAATGGTGAAATCTATAATTTCCAGGAACTGAAGGAAGAGCTTATTGCCTGCGGAAAGGAATTTGTTTCTGATAGCGATACGGAAGTGATTCTGGCCGCATACCAGCAATGGGGCATTGTCAGTTTTAGTAGGCTGAAAGGCATGTTTGCCTTCGCTTTATATGATCAGAAAGCCAATAAAACTTACCTCTTACGGGATTCCTCAGGTATTAAACCTTTGTATTATTATGACAAGGGGAAAAAGCTGGTGTTCGCTTCGGAGGTAAAGGCTTTTAATCAAACTAGCTTAATACTTGAAAATCTTCCGGAATGGAAAGTTTATTTCCTCGCTTTCGGGCACATTCCTGAACCTTACACCACTTTAACAGGTGTTAAGATGTTGCCTAAAGGACACTTCTTAAGCTGGGATCATCAGTTGAACCAAGCGGCGTTTGCACCCTTTCATAAAAATGACCTTAATCCGCTGAGTGAAAATAAGGGGGCTGCAGAACAAGCACTCCAAAATACATTAAAAAGTGCTGTTAGTCGGCACCTATTTTCGGATGCCCCCATTGGTGTTTTTTTGAGTGGCGGCATCGATTCAAGCTTGCTGACTTTACTGGCAGCTGAAATTCAAGGACAGAAACATGAGCAGCAAAAATTAAAGACATTATCGATCAACTTTTCTGAGCAGCAGTTTTCCGAACAGGTTTATCAGAAAAAAATTGCCGATCAGATACAAAGCGAACACTCAGAATATTTAATTGACCATCATCTCTTCAAAAAGCATTTACCGGAAGCATTATCAGTGATGGATCAACCCACTACAGATGGCATTAATTCCTGGTTCGTAAACTATTTCGCAAAGCAAAAAGGTTTGAAAGCGGTCTTATCAGGAATTGGAGGAGATGAATTATTTGGAGGTTATCCTTCTTTCAAAAGAATGAAACTCGTCCGGTTGCTGTCGAAGCTCCCTGACTTTATACTCAAAAGCAGCAATCATTTTAAACAGGCTGCCCTGAAGCGTTCTTACTTCCTGAGTTACAAAAATACAACAGGAAAATATCTTTTTCTTCGGGGCGTTTATAGTCCGCCGGACATTGCTTCTATATTAAATCTGAAGCTCAGCCAGGTGGATCACATTCTTCAATCGATGAAAACTCCTGCAATTCCGCAAGGATTAAATCCACTGGAAGAAGCCGGCTGGCTGGAACAAAATTTATACATGCAGAATCAGTTACTGAAAGATACTGATGCCATGAGCATGCAGCATGGCGTAGAAGTGAGGGTCCCCTTCCTGGATCAGGAGGTGACTGAATTACTTCATTATATTGCTCCCGAAATCAGGTATCAGCAAGCAAAACCGAAAGGCTTTCTCGTCGATACTTTTAAAAATATCTTACCTGAAGCAATCTGGAACAGAAAGAAAATGGGTTTCACCTTCCCCTTTCAAACCTGGTTCAGCACAAATGACACTTTCCTGAACGCGATAATCCCGGCTAATCACAAGGTAGCGGAGTTGAAGACTGCTTTTATAAAAGGAGAACTGCACTGGTCGAAGGCCTTAGCCTTGTATCAGCTGGATCAGTGGCAGATTGGTGGTCGCAAAACTGATAAACCGAATGATTTGGAAAGAAAAAGTAATCTGAAGCGTGTATAAACAACAACGGATTTTATTTTTGACCCTTTATACCTTTAGCTTAACCGGTGGAATTGAAAAGGTATGCCGCTCGGTGATTAAAATGCTTTCAGATCTAGTAGTCGAACTTTGTTATCATGTTGATGCGCTAAGTTTATACGATCATGAAAAAGTCGACAAATATACGCCCCATGTTCATTTCGAATATGTAAAAGGAAATAAAATCAGGTTTCTATGGAAGGCATTAAAAGCCGGATCAAAAGCGGATACGATCATATTAAGTCATATTAATTTACTTATTTTCGGCCTTATCATCAAAAAGATGAGACCAAAAACACGAATAATTCTATTCGCTCATGGGATAGAAATCTGGAAAAAGCTCAGTTCATGGAAAAGGGCTTTTCTTTCGACCAATGTTGAAATTTGGGCAGTAAGTACCTATACAGCCATGATGATCCGGGATAAGCATGGCATTGATCGGGCTAGAATCTACATTTTAAACAACGGTTTGGATCCATTCCTTCAACCGGTGCCGGCATTCGAAAAACCTGATCATTTGATTCAGAAACATCATTTATCAGGCAATCACCGAATCCTTTTTACACTGGCCAGGTTGTCATCAAGTGAGCAGTATAAAGGTTATGATATCGTGCTGGAGGCGATGCGCAGTTTACCTTCGAATGTAGTTTACCTGTTGTCGGGCCAGGCAGATGAAGCTGAGAAAAAAAGAATCCTGAAACTCATTGATGATTACCAGCTAAACGACCGGGTTAGATTGACTGGTTTTTTGCCGGATGATCAGCTAAGTGATTATTATTTGCTGGCTGATATTTTTGTGATGCCCAGCCTGGGAGAAGGATTCGGAATTACTTTTATTGAAGCCGCAGCGCATGGTTGTCCTTCCGTTGCCGGAAACCTGGATGGAAGCAGGGATGCATTGCTGAATGGGCGACTGGGGTCACTGGTTGATCCAAAAAACGTAAAGGAAGTTGCTTCTGCGATCCGGACTCAACTCGAAAAAGGAAGATTACCGAAGCATTCACTTTCGCTTCAGCAGGAATGCCTGAAGCATTTTAGTTATCAACAGCATAAATTGAATTTTATACACCTCCTTTAACAAAATGAGCCAGCAGGAACACGAGTGGACCATTGAATCTAAGGCTTCCTTATTAGACTTAAAGCTAAACGAAGTCTGGGCTTACCGCGATTTGTTGTTGCTTCTTGTGCGCCGCGATTTCGTATCTTTTTACAAGCAAACCATATTGGGGCCATTGTGGTTTTTTATACAACCATTGTTTACTACGATTATTTTCACCTTTATCTTTGGTAACCTTGCGGGTATTTCTACCGACGGCTTACCCAAACCTTTATTCTACATGGCAGGGATTACAGCCTGGAATTATTTTGCAGATTGCCTGACGAAAACTTCTACTGTTTTCAGAGATAACGCAGGAATTTTTGGAAAGGTGTATTTCCCGAGATTGATCATGCCTTTGAGTATTGTGGTCAGTAATCTGGTTCGTTTTGGGGTACAAATGCTGCTTTTTGTACTGATGATGACTTACTACTATTTTTCAGGTGCAACTTTTCAGGTCACCTGGGCAATCGGCCTCTTCCCTGTTATTGTATTATTAATGGCATTACTTGGTTTAGGCACGGGAATGATCATTTCTGCCATGACTACCAAATACAGGGATTTAGCCTTTTTGGTGGGCTTCGGTGTACAATTGCTCATGTATGCAACAACGGTAATCTATCCCCTATCAACTGCTTTGGATAAATACCCAGAATATGCCTGGATCATTGAGTATAACCCTATGACACCAATTATTGAAACCTTTCGTTATGGTTTTTTAGGGGAAGGCAGTTTTAGCTGGGGAAGTTTAGGGTATGCTTGCGGAGTTACTTTCGCATTGCTTTTATTCGGGATTGTGATTTTTAATAAGGTGGAGCGGAATTTTGTGGATACGGTGTAGTGAGGATGAGGTCGAGACCGAGGACAAGACCGAGGTTGAGAATGAGATTGAGACTGAGGTCAAGACTGAGGACAAGACCGAGGACAAGACCGAGGTTGAGAATGAGAATGAGGTTGAGAATGAGATTAAATAAAAAACCTGGTTTTAAATCGATAATAAAAAACACAACAAAACTTCACGAAAATATTATCAATAAGATTATCCCACATTATTTAACTTAACCTTTTTCTTAACCTTGTTTTTAAACTTAACCTTGTTCTTAACCTTAACCTTGTTTTTAAACTTAGCCTTGTTCTTAACCTTGTTTTAAACTTAGCCTTGTTCTTAACCTTAACCTCCAATGTACTACGATTTCACTGAAATGCCTGTTTGGAAACTATCTATGGAGTATGCCGTTGACATATTTAAATTAACGGTTAACTTACCTAAGCAAGAAGATTACGCACTAACTTCCCAAATCAGAAGATCTTCCGTTTCAGTTTCGGATAATTTAGCTGAAGGCTTTGGAAGGGAGACAAATCTCGATAAAAAGAGATTTTATGTCATGTCTAGAGGATCTTTACTGGAATCAAAAAACCAACTTGTTTATGGACAAAAAGTAGGCTATTTTGATGTACAAAAAGTTAGCAGTTTAACTGTGCTGAATGAACAAATACACTTTGAACTTAACAAGCTGATTAAAAGCTTAAGAACTATTTAACCTCAACCTTGTCCTCAACCTAGCCCTTAACCTCAACCTAGTCCTTAACCTTGACCTAGTCCTTAACCTTGACCTCAACCTAGTCCTTAACCTTAACGTCAACCTCCTACCCTTGTCGAACATCGCAATAAAAGTAGAAAACCTCTCCAAAGCTTATCAACTCGGCCAAATTGGTACAGGCACAATCAGTCGTGATTTAGAGCGCTGGTATGCTCGGATGCGCGGAAAGGACGATCCTTTTTTGAGGATTGGAGAAAGTAACAACCAATACACCAAAAGTGAATCTGATGTAGTATGGAGCTTAAAGGACATTAATTTCGAAATTGAACAAGGCGATGCGGTAGGCATTATTGGGCGGAATGGTGCTGGTAAAAGTACGCTACTTAAAATATTAAGTAAAGTGACTGCCCCTACCACAGGGCGCATTTCTGGTAAAGGCAGAATTGCGAGCTTGCTAGAAGTGGGCACAGGATTTCATCCTGAACTAAGCGGGAGAGAAAACATCTTTTTAAACGGTGCCATTTTAGGCATGCGCAAAAAAGAGATTCAGCGAAAACTAGAAGAGATTGTTGATTTTGCCGGAATTGAACGTTACCTCGATACTCCGGTTAAAAGGTATTCTTCTGGTATGTATGTTCGGTTAGCTTTTGCAGTAGCAGCTCATTTAGAATCAGAAATTTTAATTGTGGATGAGGTTTTGGCCGTAGGCGATGCTGAGTTTCAGAAAAAATGTTTAGGGAAGATGGGTGAAGTGAGCAAAGGAGAAGGAAGGACAGTATTGTTTGTAAGCCATAATATGGGGAGTATAAAACAATCGTGTAATAAAGGGATTTTATTAAATAAAGGTTGTATAGAATTCAGGGGATCCAGTTTTCAAACGATAAAATCATATGAAAATATTGAAAGTAAACAGAGTAAAGGTAGATGGTTAAATCAATCTAGTAAAATAGATAGTGTAAGACTCAATAGTATATCCCTAAAAAATAGTGAAAATAAAATTCAACAAGACTTCGGCACCAATGAAGAAATTAATATAGAGTTTGATTTTGAAATCTTGACTCAAGTTAACGATCTAAAAATCGGCTTTGATTTAATAAGAAATAATGAAGTAGTTTTTAGAAGTCAACAATTAGATTTTATGGAAAGTTACAACGTTGAACCGAAATCGAACTACATCCTTAAATGTACAATACCGTCAAAACTTCTTCATATTGGCACTTATATGATTAAACCATTAGTTTCAATTCACTGTGAAAGGTCTTTGATTGATATTGATAATGTCATATTAGATTTTAATACATATTTGGAAACTACGAATAGATATGTTTCCATATTAAATGAAAAAAATCATCCTGGCTCAATATTTCCAATTTTAAAATGGACATCAAGATCAACTTCCTAATATTTTGCATTAAGATTTACTTCAGTATAAAATCAAGATGCAGGAGTTTTTACTGTAGATATTTCAGTAAAGCATTTAACTATGCATATCTAAAATATCATGGAGTTGAGACGCAATATGGTTATGTAACATTAATTGGCTTACCAATTATAAACAGACATCATAATTCTAGAATTTTAATTGGATGCGGTGTAACGCTTATTTCTACTTCAGAAGGTAATGTTGCTGGAATCAACCACCCTGTCATTTTAGCAACCCTGAAAGAAAGCGCAATAATTGAGCTCGTAGGTGATAATGGAATTTCTGGCGGTTCAATTGTTGCTAAATCTAAAGTTTACTTAGGCAAGGGGACTGGATTGGGAATAAATGCATCGATTTACGATACCGATTTTCATCCAGTATCTCCCGAACTAAGGGAAAAAGATTGGTGCAAACATGAAAAAGTTGGTGAAGTGATAATTGAAGAAAATGTTTGGCTAGCAGCAAACGTCTTGGTATTAAAAGGGGTCAAAATTGGAAAAGGAAGTGTTGTCGGGGCTAACTCTTTAGTTAACAAAACCATTCCAGAAAAGTGTCTATACGCCGGCAATCCCGCTATATTCATTAGAAATATTTGATATAAAACTATAAATGAAGGAAAACATTAAAAAAATCGGTAAACTTTTCGGTTTAGATAAAGTATATCATAAAATATATCAAATTGCATTCCCTCCTGTACAAATTCCAGAATATTCGGAAAAGAGAGTTATTATTTTAAGCTATCAACAAATTTTCAAAACAAAAACCTTTGTTGAAACTGGTACCTTTATGGGTGACACTATAGAAACATTGATAAATGATTTCGACAACCTTTATTCTATTGAGTTAAGTGAAGAACTGGCATCAGGCGCTGCAAAAAGATTTGAAGAAAATCAAAAAGTTAAAATAATACAAGGCGATAGCGGTATTCAGATAAAATCTATAATCGATTATATTGAAAAACCAGCTCTATTTTGGCTTGACGGCCATTATTCTGGAGAGTTTATTTATGATAATAAATTCATAAAAACAGCAAAAGGCATATTAAATACTCCGATAGAAAAAGAACTTGATTTAATTTTAGCCTCAAGTCTACCACATGTAATTTTAATTGATGACGCAAGGTTATTCAATGGCCAAATGGACTATCCAACAATTAAACATATCAAAAGAATGGTAAAAAAAGGCACCAAATTCAATCATAAAATATATGTTGATAGGGATATAATTAGAATAACACCTGAAACGCTTGAAAAAGAAAATAATAAAATTTAACACCCCATGGGGTCACAGCTTTTTGAATGATCAAATTAGCCCCTACATTGAAAATTTTAAATTCGAAATTGATAATGATTGTAAAGTTTGTGATTATTGGATAGTTTGGGGGGATTTACCAAGACGTGCTGATAAAATAAAGGTTAAATGTCCTAATGAAAATATAATGTTTATGACAGATGAAGTTCATCCTTATAAAACATACCATAAACAATTCTTAGATCAATTTCAAGCTATCATTACTTGCAGGAATGATATTGAACACAAAAATATTATAAGTACACATGAGATAAATACTTGGCATATACCAAAAACTTTCGAACAGTTATATTCTAAGAAGGAGATTATTAAAAGCAAAGAAATTTCTGTTGTTTGTTCAGATTTAACCGACTTACCTGGGCATAAGGCTCGTTATGCTTTTATTAATCAGCTAATTGGACATTTTAAAGATAAGTTGGATGTTTATGGGAGAGGGTTTAATCCTATTGATAACAAATTAATTGCATTAACACCCTATAAGTATTCAATTGCTATCGAAAACTCTGCAATTGATGGATATTTTACTGAAAAAATATCAGAATGCTATTTGACTAATACTTTCCCCATCTATTATGGAGCACCAGATATCGATAAGTATTTCGATTCAGCTTCATTATTAAAAATAGAAATAAATAACTATAAAAAGAGCATTCAAAAAATTGAAGAATTGTTGGAATTAGATCCTTGGAAATCAAAAGAGTACCTACTCATAGAACAGAAGCTGCGTTATTTAAACAAGTATCAATTATTTTCAGCTTTAAATAATATACTAATAAACCAAAATTTAACTAATACTAGAAAATCAACAAATTTGATCTATTCTCATCGCAAATTTTCGAAAGAATCATTTATAACAAAAGTAGTTAATCTGATAAACAGGTAAGATGTCCAGATTTAGGAGTTTCTTCAAAAATTTAAAATCCATAGATAAATTAGTTTATTTATATGGAAAAACAATAGAGTTCGTAATACCCAGAAGATACAAGCAAATAGTACATTTCAGAAGCTTTATAAATAATACTCAATCTCTAGGCTATGAAATTAAGTTTCAATCAGATCAGGTTTTAATTCAATCAGGTTTTTATGCAATTAAACTTAGAGACAATACCAGTGACAAAGATGCTTTTAGCCAAATTTTCATAAATAATGAGTATCAAACTCTAATTGATTATATTCACTTAAATGAGATTGAGATTAATACAATAGTTGATGCAGGAGCTAACATTGGACTATCGGCCATTAAATTTTCAAATGCTTTTCCAACCTGTAAAATAATATGCCTAGAGCCTGATTCTGATAATTTTGAACAGCTGCAAATTAATTTGGAAAACATTAGCAATGTTATTATGTTGCAGAAGGCATTGTGGCATAAGCAAGATTTCCTTATTTTAAATAAGGATTTTAGAGATAGTCGAGAGTGGTCAAGAAGGGTAGTAAAATCAAACAACACCGATGATAATTTTATTTCCGCAATATCTATAGCGGACATTATCAAACAATACAGCCTTCAGGAAATAGATTTTTTAAAAATTGATATTGAAGGAAGTGAAGCAGAAATATTTAAAGCAGAAAATGATTTGTCATTTCTAAGACAAGTGAAAATCATTGCAATAGAAATCCATGATGAGTTCAATTGTAGAAATCAAATATATAGGATATTAAGAGATAATAGTTTTTTTATATTTAATACAGGTGAACTTACCATTGGAGTTAAGCACAGTAACAAATGATTGGTATTTCAATAATTATTTGCTGTTATAATAGCGCAAGACGATTGCCTGATACTTTACTAAAGATATCAGAACTAAATCAAGATAATTGCATTCCATGGGAAATAATCGTTGTTAATAATCTTTCGACAGATGGAACAGTGAATGTTGCGAAGACAGAGTGGGAAAAATACAGAAGAAATGGTGTTGATTTTATTATAGTAAATGAGAACACTCCAGGACTAAATTTTGCTAGGAGTAAAGGGGCAAAATTAGCAAAATTCAATTGGTTGCTCTATTGCGACGATGACAATTGGTTGGATATAGATTATCTTAGTAATTTTAAAAAAATCATTGATAGCAACAAAGAATTAAAAATGGTTTGTTGTGGTATATCAAAAGCTATATATGAAAAGCCACCCAAAAAATGGTTTTATAATTACCAACATTTGTGTGCAGTTTTTAACATTAATGATTACGGTTACGATTATAGGATATCCAAAGATCTAAGTGATGAATGTGACGTCTGTGGAGCAGGAATGTTTGTGCAAAAAGATCTTATAATAAGTTATTTTAATGATGAGGGATATATAATTTCTGATAGAATAGGGAAAAAGCTAAACTCTGGGGGGGATACCGATTTGGTTAATTATTTTCTCAAAAAAAAATATATGATTGGTCAATATGCAAAACTCAGAATACAACATTTTATACCTGTAAAAAGAACCACTCGATTCTATATACTTTGTCTGGCAGAAGGAATGACATATTCTTCACAGATGTTAACATACAAAGCAGAAGCTTTTATACAAAAACCCAATATATTTATACTCTTCAAAAATTTGATCAAACCCTTATTCTTCTTAAATCTTTTTCGTGCATCTCTGTCGTTCTCTCATTACTTAGGTTGGCGGAGAGCTTATAACGAAGTCAAAATAAATACCCAAACGACTTAGCACTAAAAAATATTTAATATTCGAATCTCAAAATATGTTAATTTCAATCATCGTTCCATGTTTCAATCAGGGAGAATTTTTAGATGAAGCTCTGCAATCTATTTTTTTACAAAAGTATCAAAATTGGGAATGCATAATTATAAATGATGGATCTACGGATGAGACTGAAGGTGTTGGATTATTCTGGTGTAAAAAAGATTCGAGGTTCAGTTATACTCATCAAACTAATTCTGGTCTGAGTGCGGCTAGAAACACCGGTATAAGATTGGCCAAAGGGCAGTTTATACTCCCTTTAGATGCTGATGATCGAATCGCCAATAATTATATTTTTGAAGCTCTCAAAATTTTTGAGCGCCAAAAAGAGGTAACACTTGTATATTGTAATGCGGACAGATTTGGTATTGAAAATGGCAAATGGAATTTAGAGCGCTATGACTATGAAAATCTTCTCATAGAAAATATGATCTTTTGTTCCGCTATATTCAGGAAAGAGGATGCCGTCAAATTGAGCGGATATGATGAAAATTTGAAAAATGGATTAGAAGATTGGGATTTTTGGATTAGGCTATTGAATTCCGAATCCATTGTTATTAAGCTAAACATAGTTGGGTTTTATTATCGAATTAAACATGAATCCATGGCAAAAAACATAAACGATTCAAGTGAAATAAAACGCCAGTTAAAAGAAATCATTCTATTGAAGAATATAAACATTTATAGAAAACACTTTGGGAACCCTTTTGAATTTTTAGAAGACTATAAGCACCTGAGAAATTTTGAGCAAAAGATTAAAAAAACGATTGGCTATAAGATATTTAATTACATCAGGAATTGATCACACCGCTTATCTCGGTTATTGTGCCTAATTACAATCATTCGAAATTTTTATCAAAACGATTGGAATCTATATTTAATCAAACTTTCCAAGATTTTGAACTAATTATTTTGGATGACGCATCATCTGATAATAGTGTGGAAGTCATCAGACAAATTATTTCTGATAGAAAAAATGTTTCACTAATTATAAATTCAAAAAACTCAGGGTCTACATTTGCACAATGGAATAAAGGAATCGCCCTAGCTAGAGGCAAATACATTTGGATAGCTGAAAGCGATGATTTTGCAAGTGAATTATTTCTTTCACAACTTGTACCTCTATTAGAAGAAAATAATAACTGCACCATTGCCTATTCGCAGAGTAAATATGTCTACAACGACATCTTAGGTGATTCATTATTAAATTGGACAAATGATCTGTCGACAACATTGTGGATTGAGGATTTCAAAATCGACGGACATGAGGTTGTAATGAAATATTGGATTCATAAAAATATAATTATTAATGCTAGCGCCGCTCTATTTCGTAAAGCAGCGTATTTACAAAGTCCTGCAAATAACAACATTAATTATAAGCTATGTGGAGACTGGTTTACCTGGGTAGCACTTATGAAAGAGGGTGATCTAATTTTTAAAGCAGAAACACTAAACTTTTACAGGAGACACGAAGGAACAGTTACAAACAAGTGGCAATCAAACTTCATCGTAAAGAAAGAAATTAATGAAATTCATAATTTTTGCTACCGTCTTTTTGCTAAAAATAAAACTGATTCAAAATCAATTCAAAAAGCTCAATTTAATAACTGGAAATCATTTATAGAGTGTTTCGGAAAATTTAAATATTTATCGCAAATATTTAAATCGAATAAATATTTCGAGTTCCCAAATAAATTTTATCTGATAAGGTTTATACCATTATTTATTATTAAAAAGTTTTATGGAAGATAAGAAATGGCTCATTATAGGTGGCGGTGCAGTGGTGCAAGAGTATTATCTTAAAGCGTTTGAACATCTTGGCCTGCTTGGTTCGATAACTATAGTAGAGCCAAACCCTGACACTTTCAAAATACTAAAAGAAAGAAATCTTGAGGTAATTCAATTGGGTTTTGAAGCATTTTTAACAACAACAGAACTTAATTACGATTATGCGATTATCACTTTGCCAAATCATCTTCATGAAACAGCAATAGCTTTATGTGTTGATAAAAACATTTCGGTTTTATGTGAGAAACCACTCGTTCTAACTCCCGCAGCATGCGACAGAATAATTGAGTTTAAAGCTAAAACAAACGGAAAGGTCTACACCGGTATGGTTCGTCGGTATATGCCATCATATCTTGCCTTTAATAAGAGCTTAAATCTTTTGGGTGAGATAAAACAAGTTAAAATTGAAGATGGTAATCCTTATGCCTGGGTAGCCGATAGCTATTCGATTTTCGATCCAAAAAACGGTGGCGTGTTAGCTGATATGGGCGTACATTACCTGGATTTAGTATATCATCTTTTTGGGGTGCTTGAACCCATTAAATACGAAGACGATTATGAAGGTGGAGTTGAAGCCAACGCTTATTATAGTTTAAAAAGTGATTCTGGAATAGACATTTCATTAAAGCTTTCCAGAACTGAAAAGCTTAAAAATACTTTTGAAATTATTGGTGCAAACGGAAAACTTTGGATGGAGAAAGATAATTTTGAAAGCTGTTTTTTTTCTTCAGCCGATGATATTATCCATAAAATAAGTTTAAATAATGCGTTCAGCGATTCATCGTTACAATATATATTTGAAGCATGTTTTGTTGAGCAGCTGATAAAGTTTGCAACTAATGATCAATATCTGGTTAATGTTGCGGATGCCAAAGCAGTTATTATGCTTATTGAATGGGCATATAAAAATAGAAAGGCAGCTTCGGCAAATACAAGTGAAGATAGCTATTTAATTACCGGGGGTACCGGATTTATTGGAACTGCATTAAGTGAACGTTTATGGAGTAAAGGGATCCAAAACATAACTGTACCAGTTAGAGGGTACAAAAACTGCGCATCAATCGCCCGATTTGCTATTGATTTACCAAAAGTTAATCTTTTAAATTATGAATCGGTACTTAAAATCATTGATGGTAAAAAATTCATTATTCACTTAGCTTATGCCACAGATGGTAAGAACGCCTACAACATAAATGTTGAAGCTACAAAAAATGTGGTTAAAGCGGCCTGCGAACAAGGTGCTGAGGCGGTTGTTGTATTAAGTACCATGAATGTGTATGGTTTTCCTAATGGCCTTATAGATGAAAATATAAATGGAAAACCTGCGGGTGGTGAATATGGTAAATCAAAAAAGATCATGCAGGATTGGTGTTTGCAATTTGCCAAAACTCAAACTAAAACCAGAATTATTGTTTTAAATCCAACTTGTGTTTATGGACCAAATGGCAAAACATATACTACTTTACCACTAACCCTTGCCAATTCTAATCGTTTTTGCTGGATTGATAATGGAAATGGAAAAGCTAACATTGTTTATATAGATAATTTGCTTGATGCAATTGAAAAATCATTGAAGGTAAAGGAAGCGCATGGCTTAAATTTCATCATTAATGATGATACAATAACCTGGAAAAAGTTTCTTAGTCCGTTGTTATTAGAAAAAGCTGGTCAGATAGAAAATCTGAAGACGGAAAGTTTGCTTACTCAAAATTTCAAAGTAAAAACTAACCTTAAAAAAATTGCCCGCTATCTGGTTGCTAATTATGAATTTGTTTCTTTAATTAACCAGCACCCCATTTTAGGAGGATTAAAAAAAGTGCTTTTCAAAACCATTCCTAAATTCAGAAATAAATTAGATGGCGAGCGTGAAATTGAGTGGACCGGCAAAGGAATCGAAAATCTTACAAAAGATGCTGGTGAACCCTTTAACCCTCCAGTTTGGCTAAACGAACTTTATGGAAATACGAGCAGTGAATTTTCTTCTAAAAAAGCAAAAGAAGTTTTGGGTTGGGAGCCTGTAATATCTACTGAAGAAGCATTAAAAACAACTCAAGATTGGCTAGCTCAACGAAATTAGTTTCAGTAATCATTCCGGCTTATAATGCTGCGCAAACAATTGTTGAAACGTTAGATTCTGTTTTTGCGCAAACCTTTAAAAATTTAGAGGTTATTGTAATCAATGATGGCTCGAAAGACAAGACATTAGCGATTTTGGAAGACTATTCTAAACCTATTAATATTATTTCAACAGAAAATAAAGGTGTTAGCCATGCCCGCAGTTCTGGCTTTAAGCATTCAAAAGGAGATTATATTCAATATTTAGATGCAGATGATTTACTAATGCCAAAAAAAATTGAGCTACAATTAGAAGCTTTGATAATGCATAATGCTGACGTTGCTTACGGTGATTGGCAAAAATTCAGTGTTGAAAATAATGAAATAATTATCTCTGAAACCATTGAACGCGAAATTGAAGGCGATCTGGAAATTGCACTTTTTACCTATTTCTGGTGTCCCCCTGCTGCAATATTGTATTCCAAAAGAATTTGCGAACAATTAAAATGGAACGAAAGTTTACCCATAATACAAGATGCAAGGTATTTTCTAGATGCTGCTATTGCAATAGGAAAATTTGTATATACCAAAGGAATTATGGCCCAATATAGAACAGGTCTAACAAATTCTTTATCGCAAAAAAGCGATTTGAAATTTGTACAGGATTTGTATGAAAATACTAAAGGCGTTTATGCAGTATGGAAAGTTGATATTAATATGGATAAAAAAAGCGCAATTATAAATTCTTTAAGGCATTGCATTAACCGGTTAAGTGTTTTGGATAAAAGTTTAGCAAAACAAGCCATTGAATTTCTGCTTAAAATAGAGCCAGATTATTTACCAGTTGAAAAAGGGATATTAAGGACCTTGTCAAAAATTATTGGCTACAAGCATGCAGAAAAAGTGGCTGGATTTAAAAGAGCGATTAATTCATGAAAATAGCATTGGTAACAGCTTATTTCTATCCAATCAGCTCAGGTGGAACGGAAAAGTATGTATTGAGTTTTGCTAAAAAATTAATTAAGCAAGAACATGATGTTGAGATTATTACAACCGGCACTATAAAAACCACAATATTCCAAGATATAGTTGTCCATTGTGTTGAGGATGAGTTAAGTTATGACCCAGAGATTTTGTCAAGCAGAAAAGCATCTGCTAATTTAGAGGATTTTGAAAGAATATTAAATGAACAGCATTATGACTTGGTTCATTTTCATACACTAACTCCTGCATTTAATACATTCCATATATCTGCTGCAAAAAAATTAACTAAAGAAATACATTTTACGGCTCATGTACCAGGTATTACATGCGTTCATGGGGATTTAATGCAATTCGGAAAATATGCCTGTAATGGGGAAATTCAAAAACTTAAATGCACAGCCTGTTATATTAACAAAAAACTTAAAAACAGACCAGCCTGTTATATTTTTGCCAAAGCTGTTAATATTTTGAACTATCCAACTACTACAGCAACTGTAATTGAGAAAAAAATTGAAAATATATTAGCATTAAATAGATTATGTGATAAAATATATCTCTTTACGAACTGGCAAAAGGATATTTTCATTTTAAATGGCTTTGATTCTAACAAAATATCCATTACCAGCCAAATGTTGGATAAAGAAATAGTTCCACAGGTTTCGGTCAAAAGGCAGATTAAGAATATTGGTTTCGTTGGGAGAATAAGCTATGAAAAAGGCTTACATATTTTAATCGAGGCATTTCAGAAAGCTAACAGAAAAGATTTACAGCTTCATATTGCAGGTATTGTAAATGATGAAGAATATTTTGAGAAGCTAAAGCTAAAAACCGAAAAGGATTTAAATATTCAATGGAAATTTAATTTGCCTGAAGCTGAAATTGATAGGTTTTATAAAACTATCGATATTTTAGTTATTCCCTCTATCACTTATGAGACTGGACCATTCGTTTTATACGAAGCTTTTGAAAGAAGTATTCCAGTAATTGCAAATAACCTGGGAGATATGGAGAGTTGGAAAAACAAGGGATTCGATCTTAAGCTATATAATGATTTTTCAATGCTTGGGCAAATAATTAATGAGTTTTAAAAAATACTCATTATTCCCTATTTCTATAGGCTTCCGGAGTGTTCGAATTATACTTCAAAAGATTTAAAAAATACAAAGTTTGATATATTATTAATTACGGATGATCAAATTCATGATTCTAAAGCAACTTATGTTTATTTACAATAGCAAAGAATAACAAAGGTTATTTATAACTCATATTTAAAAGGTGAGATCAAATTAGGTTTGTAAAATACTATTTAAGAAAATCTTCAAAACAGGGAATATTTGGTCACACAAACAATAAACTTTTTCTAAACAATTAGCGGTGATCTGTTTCCATCTGGTTAGCAATAAAAGTAAACATCTCTTTAACTTGCCTAATTGAAAAAGTGTCCATTAGATGGGCTTGTGATAACAAACTTAGAATTTCACAAAACATAATTCATTTGGATATTAAATTTTTATTATTCTATAATGTATTCTTTTTTTTAAAATCACATCTAAAGTTGTTAACAATTGATATGCTTTATAATAATCGATATTCAATAGGGAGATTTATAACATAACATGATGCAAAATATAACACTAATTATAAATGTAGCTATTACAGACTTAGATTATGCTGAAATTAATTTGCTGCACCTGTGCAAATCGCATAACAAAATACAGAGACGAATTATAATTATTGATAATCATAAGTCAAAAAGTGCTGTTTATACGAATTATGATCAAAAATTAGAAGCATTAATGTTACTAGCTGAAAGATTAAAGAAGGAGAACGTTATAACAGAGATTATTTTGAGTGATACCTTCAGCGCAAATAATAGACTTTATAAAAAGTATTTAGGAGGTATCATAAATGAAAATGAATTATATGATTATAGAGGTGCGCCTATTTGGGCGTATGTAATTGCATTTGAAATCACACATACAAAATATTTATTACATTATGATGCTGATATGCTCACCTATGCGCCAACTCAAAAGTGGGTAGATTACGCTATAAGTAAAATGGAGAATAATTCAAAATTTTTATGTGCTTCTCCTGCTACTTATCCCGTAGATGAGCAATTTGAAAAAAAAGATGTTGAATTTTGTTGGTTCAGTACAAGATGCTCGCTTATCAATTTATCTCTATTTAAGGTTCTAAAACACAGTTATCCGCTGAAATTTAGACTCGAATTAATTTTAAGAAGACTTTTAAAAAAATCATATCCTTCTGCATTTGAAAGTCTAGTATCTCAAATGATGGTTAAACGAAATCTGACTTCCATATATGTAAAATCTAATGCTGCTTACATTATCCATCCAGAAGTTAAAGATATTAATTATCTCAATATACTTCCAGCAATAATAGAATCAGTTGAAGTAAATCAAATACCTAACCTCCAAATTGGCAAGGAAAATATTGATGTTGAAGCTTGGAAAAATCACCTAAACTAAAAATAGCAATAATTGCTGACCCCGAGCTCGCTGTCCCACCTTTATTATACGGTGGCATTGAGCGTATAATTGCAATGTTAATAGACGATTACGTAAAATTAGGACATGAGGTTAGCTTATTTGCACATTCAAATTCCAAAACGAAAGCCAAGTTATTTCCATATAAAGGGAAGACAAGCAGTGGTTTTTCAGATGTATTAAAAAACACTTATTTAATTAATAAAGAGATATTTAGTTATAAATATGACATTATACACAGTTTTGGCAGGTTGATTTATCTTTTACCTCAAATGCCATTTAGCATCCCAAAATTGATGAGTTATCAAAGGGAGCCAACCATTAGCCAAATTTTAATAGCTAAAAATTTTGCTAAAAGGAGTTCTTTAGCATTTACGGGCTGCAGTCGATATATAAGCGATCAGATACTGCCCTATGCTAATGCTTATCCTATATATAATGGTGTAGATTTAGAAAAATTTAATTTTAATCCTGAAATAAATATTAATGCTCCATTAGTATTTTTAGGTAGAATAGAGCCAATAAAAGGTGTACATTTAGCGATTAAAGTAGCTAAAGCAACCGATAAAAATTTAATAATCGCGGGTAATATAACCGAACCTTACATGAAATACTTTGAGCAAGAAGTAAAGCCTTTTCTTAACGAAAAGATAATCTATATAGGTGAAGTTGATGACATTAAAAAAAATGAGATTTTAGGATCTGCTTTTGCATTTTTAATGCCAATAGAATGGAACGAACCATTTGGAATTGTTATGGCTGAAGCTATGGCTTGTGGTACTCCAATAATCGGTATGAATAAAGGCTCTGTTCCTGAAATAATATCCCCCCTAATCAACGGCTTTATTTGTGATAATATCGAAGAAATGATTGATGCGGTAAGTAAAACAGGCAAATTGGATCGACGAATGGTAAGAGCAGAGGCCGAGGAAAGATTTTCTTCGAGTGTTATTGCAAATCAGTATCTAAATTTATATAATCAATTGATTACGAATGAGAGTATCAATTTCTAGTCCTAACATAGCACCACATACTAAACAAAATGCTATTGCTTATTGCGAAGGAAAGCATCTAAATAAATTTTACACCACCATTTATACCCACCCGAATAACAAAATTTCGAAATTTCTTTTAAATATTCCTTTTCTCGGAAAAGAATTTAATAAAAGAGCCTTCAATGATCTTCCAATTAAATATTTTAGTTCAAAGCCTTTTTTAGAAATAATTAGAAGTATATCTGCAAGAAAATTTAATTCCTGGTTAACTGATATCATTTGGCATTATTCGGAATTATCATTTGATAAATGGGTAGCAGCTAAAATCGAAAAAAAAGAAATAGACATTATTCACACATACGAACACTGCGCATATTTTACGCTAGAAAGTGCAAAGAAAAAGGGTATTTATACAATTTATGAGCAATTAAGCCAGCACCACTCCTTTTTCACTAGCATTGTCAATCAGCAACTTGCTTTATATCCTGAACTTCAAACTGATGACGTAAATTTATTGATTAACCAAAAAGCAGTTCGAAGAAACCAAAGAAGAGATGAGGAACTTAAATTAGCTGACGTTATTCTATGCAACTCATCATTCACAAAAAGCACATTAGTGAATGCAGGTATCGATGAAAAAAAAATAAAGGTCATCCCTTTGGCTTTTCCAAAACCAACTGAAAAAATAAAGTTAAAGGATAAAAATGCATCAGTTAAATTTTTGTATGCTGGAAATCAATCACTGCGTAAAGGGTTACATTTATTGTACAAAGCCTGGACCGAATGTAACTTTAAAAATGAAGATGCAGAATTATGGTTAATCGGCAAAATGGAACTTCCTGAGTCATTACGTAATGATTTACCGGGAAAAACTATAATTAAAAATACCATTCCGCATGATGAGCTACTTAAGTTATATAGAGAGGCAGATGTTTTTGTATTACCAACTCTAGCTGATGGATTCGGAATGGTTATTACGGAGTCAATGTCTCAAGGCACTCCTGTAATTACAACAGATCATAGTGCTGGACCTGATTTGATTGAAAATGGTAAAAATGGCTGGGTTATACCTGCAGGAGATCTAGCGGCTTTGGTAAGTCTAATGAAAAGTATTGTGAATGATAGTAAAAACCTGAACAATATTAGTGCAGCTGCATTGAAAACTGCAACCCAGTGGCAATGGACAGATTACCGTAGTTTACTAAGAAGCACAATTCAAAATTTGTATCGGTCAATCTAAAAGATTTGAAAAAAGTTTGTTTTATTACTCCTGGTCATATTTCCTCAAATCCAAGATTGACTAAAGAGGCCTCGGCATTGGCTAATGCAGGATACAAAGTTCATATTGTTTTCACTCAACATATGGACTATCTCATAAGAGAAGACCTTAAGATTTTGGAAGAAAACCCCAGCTGGACCTACGACAAATTAATATGGCTACCTTCAAACAAGATGTTAAGGTTGAAATCTCTTTTAATTCAAAAACTTGCCGAGTATATTTTACCTCAATCGAGTGCGGGAAAATTTTTAATTAACAGAAATTACCACTGGCAACTAAGGAGGGCTAATAATATAAAAGCTGATTTATATATTGGACACAACTTAGGAGCATTGCCAGTTGCTGTAAAAGCTGCTCAGAACTCAAAAAGTAAGTGCGGTTTCGATGCAGAAGATTTTCATAGGAATGAAATCACAAATGAATCAAACAATCCCGATTTCAAGTTAAAAAAATTTATCGAAGATCAATATTTAAAGGAAATCGATTATCTATCAGCAGCAAGTCCGTTTATTGCACAAGCTTATCAAAATTTATATCCTGAATTAAATCCTGTGACAATAAATAACGTATTTGAAATAAAACATCAACCGGAAATTAACTTTAAAAGGCATAAAGAACTAAAATTATTTTGGTTTTCACAGACAATAGGAAAAGATAGAGGACTTGAAGATATAATAAAAGCAATGAATACTATTAATAACCCATCAGTAGAGTTACATTTATTAGGAAATATATCTATCAGGATGAAAAGTTATTTCAATAGTTTAGCTCATTTTAGAATACATTACTATAAACCAATTTCGGGTGATCAAATATTTGATTTAGCATCTAAGTTTGACATTGGCTTGGCACTTGAGCCTGGCTTTTCTTTAAATAATAGAATTGCTTTATCAAACAAACTATTCACTTATTTGATATCAGGTTTAGCAATTTTGGCGTCTAATACCCAAGCACAACAACAATTTATTACAGACAATATTGGTATAGGTAAAATTTATTCAATAGGAGATTCAAACCAATTAGTAAATATTGTAAATGAATTTTTAAACAATAATAAAATGTTAAATGAATATAAAATCAGTGCCTACAAACTAGCGCAATCTAAATATAATTGGGAAAAGGAGCAACAAATATTTTTATCGTTAATAAATGAAATCCTCTAAATTAAGAGATTCTACATGGATAGAGGGAATAAACTCACTTAGATTTGTTTTAGCTCTAATTGTTCTACTTTCTCATTTTGAAAATCCTGTAGTTAAAGATTTAAAATCAGCTAATCATATTCTCTATAATCTTTCAGCGTCTGTAATAGAAATATTATTTAATGGTGTTGCAGCAGTAATTACATTTTTTATTATATCTGGATATGTAATACATCAGTCTTCAAAAACCAGAGATATATCCTGGAAAAATTTTCTGGTTAGCAGGTATTTAAGAATTTTACTACCGCTTATTTTCATATATTTTTTAGGGTACAAATACAACCATCCGGAAAAAGGTATTCTATGGAGTTTAATTTGTGAATTGGTTTATTATACTCTTTATCCATTCTTCAGGAAATATAAACTTAATTGGAGAAAGTTATTTACAATATCGTTCATCATATCGATTGTGGTTATAGTCATTTTTGGCTACCACGACATATTGGCTTTTTATAAACAAACCAGTTTGAATTATCAAGGTCATTATTGGCAGTTTGGAATATTTGTAACATGGATACTCGGTTTGCCTTGCTGGATTTTAGGTGTATTAATCTCTGAAAAAGGAGATATAATAATGAGTGTATCCAAAACAAAAATTATTATTTATCGATTAATAATCTTTACTATTAGCATTGTCCTAAATTACCTAACCTTTCATGCTCATCTGAGCTACTTATTATATATGAATTTTTTCGCATTTTTTTTGTATAAATGGATTCAAAACGAAATAGCATACTTCAGGGATCACAAACCAATACTGCTCTTAGAAAAATTGGGCTACACCTCCTATTCAATGTATATATTACATCCTCTATGTTATACCTTTTTATTCCAAATGCTTAGCTTAACCTTTCTTAATTATTTATTTGCAATTTTTGTTTGTATACTCCTATCAATTCTATTCTATAAATTAATCGAACGACCATCTCATATCCTTTCCAAAAATTTTAAATACTTTTAAATTGAAGTCAGTACTTATAATTTCACCATATTTCCCTCCTTCCAGCACGGCTGATATGCATAGAATTAGAATGAGTTTACCTTATTTTGAAAAGTATGGATGGAAAAGTGAAATTGTTATGGTCCATGAAAAATTTAGTGAATCCACAAAGGACTATTTATTAGTTGAAAATTTTCCAAAAGATATTATTATACATAAAGTTAATGCTTTGCCTATAAATATTACCAGAAAATTTGGTCTAGGAAGTTTAGGTATGAGGTCTATTTACTTTTACAAAAAATATATCGACACAATACTTAAAAAAAAAAAATATGATTTAATTTATTTTTCAACAACTGAATTTGCAGTGACTATTTTGGGTGCTTACTGGAAAAGAAAATTTAATGTTCCTTACATAATTGATTTTCAAGATGCCTGGCATACCATTTATTATCAGGATAAGCCAAAGTTACAACGACCGCCCAAATATTGGTTTTCTTACAGATTACACAAATTTTTAGAGCCAAAAGCAATTAAATATGTTGACGGATTAATAAGTGTTTCTCAAAGCTATATCGACGATTTGAAGGCACGCTATAAACATTTGTCAAACACTCCTTGTGAAGTTATAACATTTGGCGCATTTGCACCTGATTTCGATTTCGTTTTTGATAACCTAGGAAAATTTAAACTCCCTTATAAATCAAATAATGATATTATTAATCTAGTTTATGTTGGCAGAGGCGGTTACGATTTAAAAGATGCTTTAACTCTATTGTTTACTGCTTTTCAAAAGGGGATAACAGAAGATTTTTCAAATTTTAATAAATTGCGATTTCACTTTATAGGAACTAGTTATGCTCCAATGGGCGAAGGTAACCCTACAATTATTCCTGTTGCGAAAGAAATGGATTTGTTGAATTATGTAAGTGAACAAACAGACAGGATTTCATACTACGAAGGGATTAACTCTTTAATTCATGCTGATGGGCTTATAATCGTAGGTTCAAACGATCCGCAATATACTGCTTCAAAAATCTATCCTTATATTTTGGCAAACAAGCCTATAATTGCTTTATTTCATCCTGAAAGTAGCGCCTTTAAAATTCTAGATGATTGTAATGCTGGAAGCGTATTTTCTTTATTTAAAGATACAAATACCATTGGAAATATTTACAGTGAGTTACAAAGAATGATACATAACCCGAGGAAAAGTCAGGTTGATTGGGAGAAATTTAAAACCTATCATGCCAGTAATATGACTAGACGCCAATGCGAACTATTTGACAAAGTGGTAAAATAAGATAATAAACATTATAAAAATTAGTTGCATTACTATAAACACAACAAATATTATATTGCCAAAGATAATCCCTATATCTGATTGAAAAAACTAGCCGTCCTCATTACCCACCCTATTCAGTACTACGTACCTGTTTTTCAGCTATTAGCTAAACAATGTATATTAAAAGTATTTTATTCTTGGGGCGAAGCTGGTTCAAAGGCTAAATATGAGCCAGATTTTAAAAAGGTCATTTCATGGGATTTGCCATTACTGGAAGGTTATGATTTTCAATTTTTACCAAATCATGCAGAAAATCCTGGTTCGCATCACTTCGGAGGAATAAAAAATAAAGATCTTATTTCGAATATTATATCATTCTCACCACATGCAATCCTCATCTATGGATGGTCTTATCAAAGTCATCTATCTGCTTTGCGGTATTTTAAAGGCAAAATTCCGGTCTGGTTTAGGGGAGATTCTACATTGATTGATCATCAAAGCAGATTAAAAACCATTGCAAGAGATTTATTTTTAAAATGGGTCTATAACTATATTGATCTGGGATTTTATGTAGGATCGGCCAACAAAGCTTATTTTGAAAAATTCGGATTAAATGAGCAGCAGTTAATATTCGCACCTCATGCAATTGATAATGATCGCTTTTCGGAGGACAGAAATGAGGAAGTTAATCTTTTGAGAAAAAGCTTTGGCATCAAAGACGATGAAACGCTAATTCTTTTTGCAGGAAAATTTGAGAGAAAGAAAAATCCGGAATTATTATTACAGGCGTTTTTAGATTTGAATTTACAGCACACACATCTGTTGTTCGTAGGTAATGGGGACTTAGAAGAAAGTTTGAAGTTGAAAGCGAAAAAGATCTTTCGAAGAGCTCAGGATGACACTTATGAAAAAGTTCATTTTATGGGTTTTCAAAATCAAAGTTATATGCCAGTAATTTATCAAGCTTGTGATTTGTTAGTTTTACCTTCAAAGAGCGAAACCTGGGGTTTATCAGTAAATGAGGCAATGGCTGCCGGGAAAGCCATTTTGGTTTCTGATAAAGTGGGCTGCGCTACAGATTTGATTGATCCTGAAAAAAATGGTGACATTTTCCAATCTGCAAATCATTCAGATTTTATATCTAAATTATCGGCTTTAGCAGGGAATAAAATCCAACTTAAGCAAATGGGTTTGCAAAGCAAGTTAAAAATTAAAGATTGGAACTTCGAACAACAAATAAATCAAATAATAAGAGAACTTCATGCAATCTAATAGGTTATTTCATTACCTAATCTTATACATCCCTTTCCTTGCAGCTTTGGCATTTAGTAAGAATGCGCATGTTTCGTACTTAACTGCATGGCTTGGTTCTTTCTTCATTTTCATCGTTTGTTACAAAGAAGTGATTAAAAAATTACCATCAGATTTACCTGTGGTCGAACAATTGCTTAGACCGGTTTTTTTCATGCAGATTGTTTTTGCAGGGTATATGAGTTGCACATCGATATTCTATTATTTGAATGCGTTAGGATACGACTATATCACTTACGTCGGCAATCCAAATTTACTGCCGCTCAACATCTACGAATCTATCGCTAACTGCCAACGGATGTATGTATTGGGACATGCAGCATTAGTAAATGGCATTTTGGTTGCAATGAGTTATCCGCTAAAAAAGAATTATAAAGTTTATACAAATTCTATGAGTAACCTGCTTTTGGGTATTTCATTTTTTTGTTTGCCTTTAGGATATTTTACAGGAAAGGTTGGAGGATTAAACCAATTCAGCATACAATTAAGTAGTTTAAGTTTTGTGGCTGGTACAATTGCATTAGCATTTGCAATACGTGAACATAAACGTGTTAACATATGGGCCGCAGCAATTCTATTTTCAATGAATATGTTTGCCGCTTTATCGTCAGGATTTAAAGAGCCTGTTATTATCACCACGTTATTACTGGGCGTGTTCCTTTTACCAGTGTATGGCCGCAAAATAATTCCATTGTTTGGAGCGATATTAATTGCGCTATTTTTTGTGCTGCCAACTTTTATTGGAAATTTCAGACAAATGGTTGCAGAAGGCACTGATGTTGCGACCGCCCGAAATAAGAGTATTGATAATATTGTTAATAATGATAATTTAATTGAAGAGCTTCAAGATGATAATTGGTCGTTTTTAGTCGGACGGCTTTCTGAAATTGACATGTTTATCCGATATACGAATTCAACACCTTATTTTATGCCCTATTATAAAATGGAATTGGCAGAAAATGCTATTAAAATGATTATCCCAAGATTTTTCTGGTCAGGAAAGCCTGATGTGGAACAGTTGGTGATGACCCGGGTTTACAATGCGGGTGTTGTCGATCGAATATCACTTGTATCTGCTAAACCTGCTTATATTGTAGATTGTTACCTATCGTACGGTAAAATCGGTATTATAATTGGCTTATTTTTGTACGGGTTTATTGCTCAGAAAATTTCTCAAATTTCAGAAATCTGGTTTGGAGGCTATTTTATGGGAACTGCAGTTATGTTCGCCGGACTGTTTCAAATTTTGTGGCGCGGAAATAGTTTTGAATTTTTAATTAGTGCCATATTCTGGAGTTTTATAACGTTAATCATTCTACAGGCTGTTTTAAAAGCCAGAGGTATTTTAGTTAGAATATAAGTTGAAAATTCTCCACATCACCCCTTCTTACAAACCCGCTTATATTTACGGTGGCCCTATTATCTCGGTTGCAAGGTTGTGTGAGGCATTGGTGAAGCGTAATGAGCAAGGAACAAAGAGCAAGGAACAAGGAGGAGAAAACTTAAACCTGAAAGTTGAAAGTGAAAGAACCACAGCTGAAGTTAATAAGCTAGCGGAAAAGTATTTTGATTTACAGGTTTTAACCACTACGGCTAATGGCAAAGGCGAGTTACTGGTTAAGGTGGAGAAGCCTACATTTATAGATGGCGTTCAGGTCACCTATTTTAACCGTTTGACTAAAGATCACAGTCATTTTTCGCCGAACTTATTATGGGCTTTAAGCAAAAAAATCCTTCGCTGCGCTCAGGATGACAAAATAGTTATTCATATCCATGCCTGGTGGAATCTGGTTTCAGTGTTCAGTTGCCTGATTGCAAAATGGTATAACGTTCCGGTTTTGCTTTCACCCAGAGGGATGTTGACAGCCTATAGTCAAACCCACAACAATACCTTTTCAAAAAAACTTATCCATCATTTAATCGGAAGAAGACTTTTGGAATACTGCCATATCCATGCGACCAGTATGAAGGAAGAGAAGGAGATTTTAGCAATAGTGCAGCCGAAAAGTATTGCAGTGATTTGGAATTTAGTGAGTATGGCGTACCAAGTATTGAGTTTTAAGTATCAGGAGGTGCATAAAATTGAAAGCTTAGAGCCTAAAGCGAACAATACGGAACAGATCGTAGGGAGCAGAAAAGAGTATCAAGATTCAAGTATCAAGATTCCAAATGCGGAGGAGCCTTTTAAAATAATCTTTCTATCGCGAATAGAGGAAAAAAAAGGATTGGGACTTTTATTCGATGCATTGGCATCACTTGAAATCGAATGGATGCTTACTATTGCCGGATCGGGTGAACCTGCTTATGTGGAAAGCTTAAAGCAGAGAGTGAAAAGCTTAAAGTTGAGTTCGCGAATAAACTGGATTGGTCAAGTGAGTAATGAAGATAAGTTCGGGATACTATCTCAACATGATTTGCTCGTTCTTCCCTCCTATAATGAAAACTTTGCCAATGTGGTGGTAGAAAGTCTGAGTGTGGGTACACCAGTTTTAATTTCTGAACAGGTTGGCTTAGCTGATTATGTAAAAGCCAATAATATGGGTTGGGTAACAGGCTTAGTTGTTGAAGATATTAAAGATAAAATGATATTAGCCTTTCAAGCAGTTGAACACAGGACCAAGATTAGAAATCATTCACCTCAACAAATTAGAGAAGATTTCGACGATGAAATTTTGGCTGAAAAATATATAGAACTGTATGAGCGTGTACTTCAGGTGCATAATCATTGATTTATTAAATCATAATGAACAAGGCCTTTAGCTTTATTATCTTAACGTACAACGAGGAAATTCACCTGCCCAGGTTGCTTGAATCAATAAAAGATTTGAAGGCACGAACCTTTATACTGGATAGTGGCAGTACTGATCAAACTTTGGAAGTAGCTGCGAGTTATGATACAGAAGTAAAGACCAATCCTTTTGAGAATCATCCAAAGCAATGGGATTTTGCATTGAAGCATTTTGATATTCAAACACCCTGGACCATTGGGCTGGATGCGGATCAGATCGTTACACCCGAACTTTTTGAAGCCCTGTACACATTTGATGATGAAAAACATCAGGATGTGAATGGCATCTATTTCAATCGTAAGAACTTTTTTCAGGGCTCCTGGATCCGTTACGGTGGCTACTACCCTATTTATCTATTGAAAATGTTCAGAACAGGAATCGGTTATTCTGATCTTAACGAAAATATGGATCATCGGTTTATCGTTCCCGGTAAAACAATAGTCTGGAAGAACGGACATCTATTGGAAGAGAACCTAAAGGACAATGAGATCGATTTCTGGTACCAGAAACATGAGCGCTACAGCGATTTGATTGCACAAGAGGAAATAGAACGCATGCAGAACCACAGAGGGCAGTCACTAAAACCTAGCCTGTTTGGCAACCCTGATGAACGCAAAGCCTGGCTGAAACGATTATGGTGGCGATTGCCTTTAGGAGTAAGGCCCTATCTTTACTATGGTTTCAGAATGACTATTCAAGGCGGTTTTCTGGATAATCGGACTGCCCGAAAGTTTCATTATTTGCATGGGTTATGGTTCAGAAAATTAGTGGATAGCAAGATTATGAAATTGAAAAAAAAGCGATAGAAACCTGGGGTAACCTGATGGAAGAAATTTAATGAAAGGAAATTGCTTTGCCTGTAAAGTGCCTGCTTGATAATGCCAAATGAAGACTAGCTCAGGTATTTATTTCTTTTACCATGGATTTACACAGATAAACACAGATTGTTTATACGCTTTGCTAAGCATATCTGCGGCAGAACGGGTTGATCTAAACGAAAAATTTAATTTATAAATATACTTATCTTTAAAAAATTAGCCGAACAGACAAGATGAACGAAATACAACTAAAAGCCGCGAAGAAACAAGCTGACATTAAGGCCATTAAATTTGTAATTGCATTATTTATACTCTATATCATATTTAGCCAGGGCAATATTTTTATGAATAGTGTGATGAGCACTGGGGGCCGATTTTACAACGCCTACATCGCTGAGCATTTCAATTATATTCAAGGTTTGAAAACGGCACTGATTAAACCAGCCGTCTGGATTATAAAATTGTTTGGGTTTTATGCCATCCACAATGAAATGGATGTATTGGTAGTGAATGGGCCTTACCTGCGGATTAATTATTCTTGTCTGGGTTTGGGGGTGATGAGTTTTTTAGCGGCATTTGTATTGGCTTTTCCAGCCTCATGGAAATCCACCATTAAAATGTTGGTTATAGGAATTATTTCCATTTATCTTTTAAATATTGGCCGAATTGCTGGTTTAGGTCTGTTATTTGGTTTCTTCCAAAGTCAGCGAAACTATTTTGAATACCATCATGAGATTTTTAATGTCATTGTTTACATTATTATTTTCATTATGCTATTTATCTGGATCAGGAAGAATACTAAGGTTAAGCATGCGGTTGAGACTAAGGTTGAGGTTGAGAACAAGGTTAAGGTTGAGACGAAACGATAAATGAAAACCCAAAGGCAACTTCATAAGCTTAAAATTAACACATGTATATTTTAGGATTAAATGCATATCATGGCGATTCCTCTGCCTGTATTTATAAAGACGATGAAATCATTGCGGCTTGTGAAGAGGAACGTTTCCGAAGAATAAAACACTGGGCAGGATTCCCTACAAAAGCGATCGAGTTTTGCCTGGCAGAGGCTGGTATCCGTATCGAAGATGTAGACTATATTGCAATTTCCAGAGATCCGAAAGCAAACTTTACTAAAAAGGTTTTTGCTGCCATCAAAAACAGATTAAGCCTCCGCAATATCCTTAACAGGGCTAAAAATTTAAAAAAAACTAATAGTATTGAAGCGGAAATCTATCAACACTTCAAGCTCCCTCCAGGATCCCTTAAAGCGACAATTGTAAATGTAGAACATCATAGAAGTCATCTTGCCAGCGCATTTTTTGCCGCTCCATTTGAGGAAGCTGCGATTATCTCCATCGATGGTTTTGGCGATTTCACCAGCACCATGATTGCAAGGGGAAAAGGAAATCACATAGAAGTTATAGATACCGTTTCCTACCCACATTCGCTGGGCGTATTTTATACTACACTAACACAATTTCTGGGCTTTCCTCATTATGGTGATGAGTATAAGGTGATGGGACTTGCTCCATACGGCAACCCTAAGTATACCGAACAAATCGGAAGCTTAATACATTTGAAATCTAATGGTCTCTTTGAACTGAATCTCAAATATTTCAATCATCCCCAGAAGGGGGTTAATATGGCTTGGGAGGATGGAATTCCTGGTATGGAAAACCTTTACACAGATGAATTAGTCAAACTTCTCGGAAACCCAAGAAATGCAGATGAGCCTTTGACAACCTATCACCAGGATCTCGCTGCATCTATACAACAGGTAACGGAAGATACTATTTTTCATATCCTGAAAACGCTTCATCAAAAAACGGGACTGGATGCAATTTGTATAGCAGGTGGTGTGGCTCAAAATTCAGTTGCTAATGGAAAGATAAAACTCAATACGCCATTTCAGCATGTTTATATTCCTCCTGCCGGGCATGATGCTGGTACCGCCATTGGTGCTGCTTTATGGGTATTCAATCAAATACTGCAGAAACCCAGAACTGCCCCGATGGTACATGGTTACTTTGGAAGCTGGTATAGCAATAAGTACATAGAACGATTGCTTAAAGAACGCAAAATTTCATATTGGAAGTTTTCTAATGAGGAGTTTTACCATGAAATAACGCAGTGCTTAATAAACCAGGGTGTTGTTGGCTGGTTTCAGGGGCGAGCAGAATTTGGACCAAGAGCGCTGGGGCATCGTTCGATTCTCGCTGACCCAAGGAATAAAAATGCAAAAGAATTAATTAACACCAAGATTAAGCGCAGGGAATCATTCCGGCCTTTTGCACCATCCATTCTATCAGAATATGTAGAACAATATTTTGAACAAGTGGATGACGTTCCCTTTATGGAAAAGGTATTTAAAATTAAAACGGATAAGTGGGATGAAATCCCGGCAGTGACGCACATGGATGGAACCGGGAGACTACAAACTGTTCATCAAGCGACAGATGCCAGGTATTATGAACTCATTAACAGATTTTATCTAAAGACCGGCACCCCCATTTTACTCAATACATCTTTCAACGAAAACGAGCCTATAGTAAATACCCCTGAAGAAGCAATAGATTGCTTTTTGAGAACCAATATGGATATGCTGGTCATGGAAGATATTATTGTTAGAAAATAAAGGAACTTAGGTATTTTTATTCTCATTACAGGGGCTACAAACAATAACTCATCATTTTGAGTTGACCGCAGTTAAATATTATCTTAATAACATGCCAGGGTAAAATAGTTTATTACCTACCCCGGCATGATAAATTAAGCTATTTGCTTTTTAAATTTTTCTCCAAAAGAATGGCGATTTCAACATCAAGCTTTTTCTGTAATATCTCCCCTTCAAAGCCAATAGTTCTAAATTGCATTTTTCCCTGCTGGTCGATCACTACGATGGTCGGGATAACCGAAAACCCTACTTTTTCACCGATGTTTTTATCATTATTGAAATAGACAGGGAATTTATATTGTGGATTTTGTTTGACCCAATTCCGGGCATCATTAATATTGTTATTGGCACCGCTGTTTACTACCATAAACATCACTTCAGGATGATGCTGATACTTTTCGAACACCTTGTGAAAGTATGGCATTTCCTGCATACAAGGTACACACCAGGTTGCCCAAAAATCCAGTATCACTATTTTTCCTTTCATCTGCGCCGCTGTTACCGCATTCCCTTCAAGATCAGTAATCCCTGATAATTCAGGAGCTGGTTTATTCATCATCACAAATTTTGTCTTCGCTGTCAGCTGTGCTATCTCCAACGCCTCCAGTTCCCTGATTTTTGATTTGAAGTCTTCCTCTGATTGATTAAAAACCAAAAAATTAGCTTTTGCCTTCACTAATACAAGCGAATCAGTAGGGTTTTTAATCAGCAATTTCCAAAGGGTATTGAACGCTTTTTCATTTGCCCCCATGCGGGTAAACACCTCAGCGCTATTAATCCCTGCCTCTCTGCTGTCAGAAATTTGCAGGGCACGATTGGCCATCATTTCTGCAGAATCAACCTTTTTTAATTGAAGGTAGTTCAAAGCCTTAAGGGAAAACAATGCGGATGTTGCCTCTGCTATCGCTAACTGACGTGTACTATCGGGTACAGACGAGGGGATGTATCCAAACTCGGGGAAATACCGGATGATACCCACCGGCCACTGATCCACAATCTGGAGTCCCTTATTTGCGTAAAAAATAGCAGTCTGCGGCGCAAGTTTATGCTCCGTTAGTTTTGAGGAGATGTTTTTAAATGTTTCCGCCCTGTATGGATTGGGTTTGAGGTATAGTTTTGATGCGTGATCCAAAGCCTTTAAGGAATCTCCTGCTGTTGCATAAAGTTCGAATAGCATGCGATGGATACTTTCTGAACCCTCTTCACCAGTTTGATCGCCGCTTTTAAGCAAAGCCTCTAATTTTTTACGCTTCAAGACCGGATCTATTTCCTCTTTCGAGATGATTGATGCTTTTAAGTCCTTTGAAAGATCAGCATCCGGAAAACGTTTCATTATCACTTTGCGTACGGAATCGACTCGTGCTTTTTCACCGATCATGAGGTATCCCATGGTAACCAAATTCATATTGCCCGGATTCGTAGGGTTTTCTTCGAGCTTAGCTGCAATGATCTTTCTGGCCTGTTGACGAAAATTAAATTTTTCATCCATGTTCTTACTCATCGCCATCTGCACTACCAGTTTGGCTAATTGAGCTTCATAATTATTGGGATTATTGGCAAGTTCCTCCTTAATCAGTGTAAGTTTATCTGGCTGTAAAGCCGGAGATTTAGGTGCCTGGGAGGATAAGCTATAAGATTCATGTAAAAGACTATTCTTCACTCTTTTCCCTTGCTGAAAAACACGTAAGGCATAGTGTTTATCATTGGCAGGTTTTTGAATGGTATCTCCACTCTGCAGATAAAAAGTAGCAAAGGTAGCAAAAGAGCCAGCCTTAAATGAGGCGGTCCATAAGCCATCCTTTTTTACCATAGGCATTTTCCATGGCAGATCGTAAAATGTAGAATAAGTAAATACAATGGTTATTGAAGAGGCATCCTGCGATATTTTTGAATCAGGTGCGGCAGGATTGAAAGTAATGGTAACCAAATCGCCTCTGTGGATTTTTTCTGGCTGAATAATGAGGGCTTTTATTTGTGCCTGCAAATTTGCAGACACAAACAACAATAAGCTCAGGATGATATTTTTCATAGATAGATTTAATTATAGCCTAAATTTTGAACCATATTAGGATTGGATCTCATCGCTTCGGTAGGAATGGGAAACCATATTGAGGTAGATTTCCATCCAGTTTTAGTCTGACTAAGCACATCGTCAGCCCTTGTCTTTGCCGCGTCGCCTGTAGTACTTTTCAATCTTTTCAGATCAAACCAGCGGTGCCCCCATTCTGAAAAAAGCTCTACTCTTCTTTCTTGTTCTACCTGTGCCATGGCAATGGCCTGGTTAGAAGCAGTTGCGAGAGGTGTTAGTCCTGCCCTGTCACGGATGATATTCAGATCATCCTTAGCCTCAGCAAATTTATTTAACTGAACCCTAGCCTCTGCCCGAATCAGATAAGCTTCAGCAAATCTCAATACCATTGAATATTCTGTTGGAGCTGCACCTGCAGTTCCCAGGCGTACTTTATATTTATATGGAAAATAATGTGTCACCGGTGGCACCGCAGTGGTGGTATTGCTGCCAACCCAATTAATAAAACGCTTATCGCCTGCCTCGAAGCCACTTTCCAATCCCAGTATTCCTTTGGTCAACCTGTAAAAAGGTACACTCGTGGGAATAATGGTATTTCCTTCCCAGGTATTTCTTCCGTTTAAAGTATTTACTACCTGAAGCTGCCAAACAGCCTCATTGCTGTTTTTCAGAAAGACCTTATTCATGTGGGCGGCATTATTGGGATCTGTATTTTTTAAGAGCGAATATTGCGCTGTGGTGGCAATGACTTCAGTCGCTTCAGTTTCTGCTTGTGCATAATTACCCGTATAGAGATAGGCACGGGAAAGTAATAAAGTAGCTGCCGTTTTATTGGGACGGATTCGCTCTCCATTGCCCGGGTAAGCCAGTACCAGTAACTGCTTAGCTTCTTTTAAGTCATTAATAATGGCGGTATAAACTTCGACCTTTGGCGTACGGGGTTTACTGGTATTGTTCAACACATCGGTATTTAAAATTAGTGGTACATCTCCGAAGAAATTCACTAAATAGAAATGGCAAAAAGCACGAATGAATCTGGCCTCACCCAGTAACTGATTTTTAACAGCTGGTGTAAGCGTTGTGGATCCACCGACACCTTCGATAATCGCATTGGCACGGTAAATTAAGTTGTAGGGCGTGGACCACATCAATCCAACATAGGCATTTCCAGGTGTTAATGCATTATTTTTAAACTCATCGAAATTGGCTAGCGTTGAAGCATATATAAACTCATCGGCTGCCATAGCACAGGTAAAACTGGTCAGAACGTTGGCAAACTGATAATTAAAAGCATTCATATCACTGTATATACCCACCATCGCTGCGGTGGCAGTTGCATCGGTTGCAAATACACTTGAAGTAACCAGCTGATCTTTCGGATCTTCGATATCTACATATTTCTTGCAGGAAACGGCTGTGCTTAGCACAGTAACTAATAATATATGATAAATTATTTTCATTTTGATTCATGTTAATGTTAAAAAGAAACCTGCAAACCAGCAGTATATACGCTTAATGGAGGCAATGAATATCCTTTCGTTTCGGGGTCAAAACCATCATAAGAAGTTATGGTAAAAAGATTTTGAGCTTGCAGGTAGAGCGTGATATTATTAAACTTCCAGCTTTTTAACAGGTCGGCAAAATTGTATTTTAGGGAAACATTTTTTAGCCTGATAAAGGATGCATCGCCCCAGTTTGCGTTCGATAGGCGGTAATTATTCTGGTAAGCAGTGTAAATCGGCTTACCAGCCGTGGTACTGGCACCCGGAATATCAGCAGGTGTACCAGGTGTTGTCCATCTGTCTAAAGCACTGATATCTTTATTGCGGAAGGGGTAGCCATTGGAATAACTCAAGTAACCGTAATTTAATCCAGGTCCTTCCTGTTTAACGAACTGAACAAAAAAGTCCAGACTGAATCTTTTATAGGTAAAGCTATTTTGTATCCCACCGTAAAACTTAGGCATCGTGTTACCAATCACTACCAGATCTGCCGGGTCGGTGATTGCCTTATCGCCGTTAACATCTCTAAACTCAGGTACACCGGTTTGCGTATTGATACCCAGAAAATCAAAGCCCATTACAATAGATAAGGGTTGACCAATAAAGTATTTATAAGCATCGCCGGAACTTTTCAAATTGGGATAGTCCAGCAATTTGTTTTTAGAAAAAGTAACATTCAGTGAGGTGTTCCAGGTGAAATTTTCCTTACGGATGTTTACGGAACTGAGTTCAATTTCCAGGCCTTTATTCTGTACCAGTGCCGGAAGATTTGCCTGATAGGAAGTAAAGCCAGATTGAGAAGAAAGGGTACTACCAATAAGCTGGTTTGCTGAACGATTTCTGTACAGGTTAGCTGTCAGCAAGAGTCTTTCATTAAAAAAGCCGAGGTCTATACCTGCCTCCAGCTTTTTGTTCGTCTCCCAACTGTAGTCAGGGTTAGGGAAACGGCTTGGCGTTAAACCAGCCAAGCCGCCGTATGGATAACTTACCGATGTCCAGCTATCTAAAAACTGATAATCCCCTATCTGATCATTTCCTGTTGTACCAAAACTTCCCCGCAATTTACCAAAACTTAAGAACGCAAGATTATCTTTGATGAAGGTTTCATTACTGAAAAGCCAGGCAGCTCCAACTGCTCCAAAGTTACCGAAGCGCTTATTTGGGCCAAACTTAGAAGATCCATCTCTGCGGAAAGTCCCGTTAACGATATATTTTTCATCCCAATTATAAGTCAAACGGCCAAATACGGAAGTATAACGATACTTGGTATAGGCGTAACTTCTGGGGGTAAGCACAGTTGCAGCCTTAATATTTTCTAACTGTAAATCACTCACAAATCCGCTCCCGATTAGCGATTCTGTTTCTCGAACACTGTGTTGCCAGGTACCACCCAGCAGAGCAGTAAGTTTGCCATGACCGAGTTTTAGGTTATAGTTTAACTGCGGCTCAACAATATAAGAACTGAGTTTACCATGACCATAATTTGCAGAACTTCCGGTATAACTTATTGGATTAAAACCCAACTTGGGGAAAGTTTGCGTTTCATCACGGTTCATTTTGTTAAAGCCTGCGCTTACTTTAGCCGTTAATCCAGTGATAATTTCATAACTCAGCGCTGTATTCCCAAAAATATTACTGGTATTGCTTACACTAGTACGCTCGAAATAGGCCATTGGGTTTTGCTCATTTTGAAACCAATAATAATTACCCTGAGCATCATAGATTGGATAGTTCGGCGCCAGGTTAAAAAAGCTGGTCACATCGCTTGGCAGGGTATTATTCTGATCCAGGGAATATTTTAATGCGCTGGTAAAATTAAATTTTTTATCAATAGAAGAATGGTTTAAGGATAGGTTGATTGCACCCCTTTTGTACCCGAGATCTTTAGGTAAAACCGTTTTCTCATCCCTGTAAGTTCCGCTGATCAAATAATTGGTCTGCTCATTTCCTCCGCGAAAGCCCAATTGAACCTCGCTTAAATTAGCGGCTTTGCCAAGAAGCTCCTCCTGCCAGTTATGATTTAGGTTCTGATCCCAAAGTAAAAGATCAGGCGCCTGGGTATCGGTTGGCGTTACCGCATCTTTTGCGTAAGCCTCTCTTCTCATGGCCAGGTAATCCGGTGTTGACAGCATCTTTACATTCCTGGTCATCGCTGAAACCCCTGTGTATACATTGGCATTAAACTCAGGCTTTCCAGCCTTACCTCTTTTCGTGGTAATTAAAATTACTCCGTTTGCTCCTCTGGAACCATAAATGGCTGTTGCGTCTGCATCTTTTAAGATATCAATTTGCTCAATATCTGCAGGATTAATACTGCTTAGTGGACTTTGACTACCATTAGCGCTATTAAACTGACTCAGGCTCTCAGATATAAACGGTACCCCATCAACTACATAAAGTGGACTGTTGCCTGCTGTAATTGAATTTTGACCACGCAGACGCACATTATATCCCGATCCCGGATATCCGGTAATGGAAGATATTTCTAGTCCGGCTACCCTGCCCTGTAATGCAGCTAAAGGATCTGTTACAGGCTGGTTTCCAATTTGAGCAGCGCCGATGGAGGTTACTGAACCTGTGTTATTTCTTTTGGTTGTGGTTCCATAACCGATTACCACCACCGCATCTAATGTCCCTACAGCTGGGGAAAGTTTAATCTTGAGCGGGTCAAGGGAATTCACTTTAATCTCTGTGCTTTCGTATCCAATATAAGAGAAAACCAATATGTCATTTAACGATGCATCGATATTAAAGCCGCCATTATTATCCGTTATGGCCTGGATATTCTTCCCTTTTATTTTGATGGAAACGCCGGGCATCGGTTCGCCTTTTTCATCACGAACAGTACCGCGGATGAGTTCTGCGACCATGGCCGCATTGGTTGGATTCAATTTACTGATGATGATACTGTTATTAATTGCCCGGTAAGATAAACCTGTGTTTTTTAACAACTCATCGAGTAATTCCTTTACCGATTTATTTTTTGCCTGTAGTGCATGAATTGAAATGCCAGAGATTATCTCTTTTTTGTAGGCAAACCGGAATTCGCTTTGCTGCTCAATTTTGTCGAATGCCTGTTTTAGATTTCCTACCGGAAAATTAACTGATAGATAAGTTTCCTGGAGGTTTTGGGCAGCTGTGTGGGTTGCAAACAGGCTGTTAATGGCAAAGAGCGAAATCAATAACATGATTGCGTTTACTTTCATAAAAAATCCCAGTTTTTTGATAATGGTTCGGTCATAAGTCAACGGACATTGACTTGCAAAAGGTGTATAATTATAATACATTGCAAAGGTTTTAGATTGTTCGATAAGATGATTGAAAACTGTTGTAAGCCCTGGTGGCAGCCGGGGTTTACTTTTTCTTATTTTGTTATCTAGGTTGGGGATAATTTAATTTTCATGAGTTTAGTTGGTTGGTTTAAAGTTGATTGTTTATTTTTCACAGCCTTCGCCGTCGATGAGGAGTTTATTTCCGCTTCGCTCGAACCGTACTCCGGTAATCGAAGAAATTACCTGTGTTACCTGTTCAATATCGTTACGCTCCAGGAATGCTGCTGTAAAACGGCACTTTTTGACCTGGTTATTTTTGAATACGACCTCTGTATTGAAACGCTTTGCGATCAGTTCAGCTGCAGCATCCATTGAAATATCATCCATAATTAAGTCTTGTGCTTTCCATTCAAGGGCATGCTGAGCATTAACCCTGTTTTTGGCAATCGTCTTTTGGGCCGAATTCCAGCTTAGCTGCTGATTGGGCATGAGTATGGCTAAGGTTTTATTGCCACTTTGGACCATTACTTTTCCTCTGGTCACTGTTACTACTACTGATTCTTGATTTTGGTAAGCCGAAATATTAAATGCAGTGCCTAAAACTGTAGTCGTTACTTTTCCTGTATGGATAATAAATGGATGCTGCTGATCATGCGCTACGTCAAAGAAAGCCTCTCCAACAAGTGTTACTTCCCGATTTCTGTTTCCCTGGAAGCTAAGGGGATATTCCAGATGGCTATTAGCATTCAGTTGTACTGAAGTACCATCCGGAAGTTTTATCCATTTATGTCCGCTGGTAGTTTTTTGAACAATATTTTCAACAGGTGATCTATCAGATCCGATAGCTGAGCTATTTAGCCGATAAATGAGGTAAGTGCTGGCAAATATTAACAATGCCGCCGCCGCATAGCTGATCCAGCGGAAAGGGGGAGGCGATTTTAAGCCAAGACGTTTTTTGATCTTTTGGTATCGCAGCCACTGATTCGGATCCTCCGGATGCTGATCCTCTGGCTGGAAGTCGGATTCAAATGCTATTAAGGCCGCATTCCATTCTTCGGCGTAGCGGTCTTCCCGTATCAATACCAGTACCTGATCGATTTCTGCTTTGGAAGCAGTTCCTTTTAGATATTTAAAAAAAATCTCATGAATAGAATTTTCCAAGATAGGGCTGTGTTTGATAGTATAACACTTAACTTCCGCCTTACATTTACTCAACTATCAAAAAAAAAATATTTTTCAGGTGATTATTTTAGCAGGAGAATTGCTACCAATACACCATTTTTGATCAGGTAATCTTTTATAGACTTGATAGCCTTAACCATCTGGCTATTAACGGTGCTGTTTTTAACCCCAAGCTTATCCGCTGCCTGCTGGTAAGAGTATCCTTCTCCATGGCATAGTTCATAGATTTCTTTTCTCTTGGGCGGAAGCCGGGAAATAGCATCATCAATGAAAGCCTTTGTTTGTTTATGCTGGGTATACGAATATCCATCCCTAGACTGATCGTAAACATGATTAGCGATTTCTTCCGTTATCCATTCCTCTCTACCAGCTTTGCGGATGACGTTTAGGGAAAGGTTCCTGGCAATAGTAAATAGATAAGGACGGATTGTGGTGTTCGTATCAACTGACCTGGCATTTTCCCACAAGCGGATGAAAACCTCCTGGACCACATCCTCAGTTAATGCCGGAGACTTCAATATTTTAAGAACAAAGGCATATATGATTTTAACGTGTAACTGATAGATTTTAGAAAACGCCGGTTCATCTCCAAGTTTTAACCTGGATAATAAATCTTTCTCCGAATCAATATGAACACGCATTTTATACAAAAATAGTAGATATCATTTAAAAACATAATCATTTGCCCGGTTTCGTAAAATACTACACTTTAAGGATGGATCATTGAATTTATGATAAAATTCTGGAAGTTTTTTCTACAACAGATGCTTAGAATACCTTATTAATATCCAATACGATACACTTAAAAGTTCCCATTCATTTACGTTTTCCATCATCAACTACGACTATAATTGTAACAGATTTAATATAATCATCAATCTAATTTAAAAATAAAGGCTTAACTTGCCTTTGATATGGAGCTCTTGAATATTCTGGTCAGCATTACCTGTTTTTTCCTGCTTCTCTTTTCTATCCATTTATTTTTAGCCCGTCGGGGAAATAAACGGAATAACATCCTGCTGGCTATATTATTTTTTGCCCGTTTTGGTCAGATCCTGACTTCTATTGTGATGAAAACGGAACATCAAAATGTCCTGAATGTTTTATTTCAAAGTTTTACCCCGCTATATTTCGCTGCGCCTGCATTATTTTATCTTTATGTTACCGGTTTTTTAAAAGATGAAAAGCGCTTTTATAAAAGAGACTTATTGCACCTGATCCCTGCCTTACTGGCTTTGATACATGTTTTTCCCTGGCCAGGAAGCAGCGCTTTAAACTGGGATATAATATCACGTGAATTGAGCGAAAATGGATATCTTTCGTTGAGGGCAAAAAACGGCTTGTTCCCTGCCTATTTTCAATACGCTTTCAGACCGGTTTTAATTTTGAGCTATCTTGCTTTATGCTGGCGGGCGATATATCTTTCTGGTATTACAGATAAAGTGAGCAAAAGCAACCCCGGGCGAAACTGGATTTTATTTTTATTGAGTGCAGCGACGTTCTTTCAAGTTTCAGGTCTCGTTCCGATAGCACTCAGGGCTTACCAAATTCCTTTGTATAATTCATTTTTTATCGCATTGAACTGTGTGGTATTGCTTATTATTCTTTTGTACACCTTACACAATCCCCGTATTTTTTATGGCTATTTACTGGTTGGAATTGAATGGGAGAAAAACCAATATCCTACCATTGAAGCGGAAGCAAAGCCAGGGATGATGAAGGCTGAAGGTATTGTTGTGGATACCAACAAACGGATTAGCATTCCCCATAAGAAAACAAATTTATCTGTTCAGCAGGTATCACTTTATGCGGTGCTGATGAAGGAGCTGATGGTGAGCGATCAGCTTTATCTGAATCCTAATTTACAGATTATTGATCTGGCTACGAAAATGAATATCCCGGTACATCACTGTTCTTATGTGATTAATAACAATATCAATAAGAATTTCCGGGACTGGATTAACGGTTTCAGGGTAGAACATTTTTTACAAAGGCATCCCCTGGATTCAGAGAAAATGACGATTGAAGCCATAGCTTTAGGCTCGGGTTTTAAAAGTTTAGCTACATTTTACAATGCATTTAAAAAAGAGAAAGGCATGTTGCCCACTGCTTTCTTTGCCCGTGATTCTGCTATTTAGGCACTCAGCATCATTTTTCATTCAACGGTTGAATCGTTGGAGTTATAAAACGCCACTGTATAGCGCAACAGGTTTTAAGGAACTTACTTTTGAATCGGCTTTATGAATAGCTGATTTGTCTATCCCTTTATTTAACTCTAAGTTTAATGGTAACAGATTTTAATGATCGTTTACTAACGAAACCGCTTTACACTTTTCTACGGAACTTGCATCCCCTATCAGATGCATTTGTCTCCTATCATCAGCAACATTGTGATATTATAGAGGTGAAGAAGACTAAATTTATTCTTTCGCCTATTGATCAAAATAATGCGATGTATTTTATACTGAAGGGATTGGTTCGGGGCTTTGTTAAGGAAGGAAAAAAAGACATCAGCACGTGGTTTGGCTTTGAGCAGGATTTGGTTTCCGCAGTGCGTGAACCCAGTTCGCTCCATTCAGTAGAATACCTCCAGGCCATCGAAGATTGTATCCTCATTCGGATTCCTTATCAATTAATGGATTTACTGCACATTCAATTTCCTGAAATCAACCCTCTCCAACGAAAAATCTCCGAACTTCGATATCATGCTGCATCTGAGCGATCCATTCTGGCCAGAATACCAAATGCTATGGATCGCTTTAAGAAACTGGAACAATCAGGAATTGATCACAACAGAGTTCCATTGCGTTATCTGGCGAGCTATTTGGGGATCCGACTGGAAACTTTGAGTCGAATCAGATCGAAACAAGTGACTACTACTACCAGCATTTTAAAAATAGCCTAATCCTTAATTTACTTTACCGATTATAACAGATCGCAGACAAAAACCTATCTTTTAAAACAAATCGAAGCTTTTCTTTATTAATAGGGTTATGAAATTGAGACGACTCCCAAGTCCGATAGTGTCGGGCATTATTTTAATTGCTATTTGCACCCTTTTATTTTTATTACAGAGTTGTAAAAAAAGCCGTTCAGATTATGGTGCTTTATTAGCGAAAGAAACAGGCAACAAAGTATTTAAAGAAATCGATCCGGAAATGTTTGCGACTACCCTGCAGAAAGCCATTTCAAAAAATAAGAAGCTAAGAAACCCTGCATTTACTTCGGCACTTTATGCCGCTCAAAATTACGAACCAGTTTTAGTGATGAAATTTTTAGCGGATAGCGGTCTTTTTGAAGCTGCGGAAAAAGTTTCCCAGGCCCAGGTGCATGGACTTGATCCGGAGATTTTCAAGGTTAAGCAGCTTCAGGAATTGCTCGGTAAAATTTATGATAAAAAATCTATCGCAAATGTGGATGAGGCCTGTAACTTATTAGCAGATCTTGAGCTTGCTTCGAGCGCCACGCTTACTGATTATGCAAATGCCCTGCAGTTTGGAATCATCTCACCCAGAAAAATTTATGCCCAGTATTATACGGCAACCAAAAGACCTGATTCTGTAAGCTTTGCGAAAGTATATCAAACCTCCTCCATTCAAAAATTTATAGATAGCATTCAGCCAAAAGATAAAGCTTATCAAATCATGCAACAAGCTTTGGCGCAAAAACTAACAGCCCCGGGTTTATCAGTGGAAGAAACCCAGCGAATTTTAGCAGTTAACCTGGAGCGAATGCGCTGGCAGAACAAGCCTAAAGGTGAAAAATATGTATGGGTAAATATTCCTGATTTTACCCTTCAGGTAATGAACCAGGGTAAAGCCAGTTTAAGCATGAAAGTTTGCGTAGGCGAAGGAAGAAATAAAAATCAAGCGCCTTCATTAATTGAATATGATGAGAATGACCTGAAAAAGGACCGCCCGTTTAACCGGGAAACGCCGCAGCTGATGAGCGAAATTCATAGTGTTCAGGTGAATCCGGTGTGGAATATACCAGAAAGCATTGCAAAGAATGAGATCAGTAAATATGCTGCTAAGGACCGTTATTATCTGGAAAACAACAACATCGATGTATTTTATAAAGGTAAGAAAGTAGATGACCCTGAAACCATCGACTGGACGCAAGCAGATGTAGGAACAACTTATACCTTTAAGCAGCGTCCTGGAGACGACAACGCTTTGGGAAAAATTAAATTTCTTTTCAATAACCAAAGCAGCGTTTACCTACATGATACACCCGCAAAGGCAGCATTTTCGTTGCCGGTTAGAGCGGTGAGTCACGGCTGCGTTCGGGTAGAAGACCCGCTTGGGCTTGCGAATGCTTTATTTGGTAATGGCGGCAAATTTGAAAAGATTAAAACAGAGATGAGCAGTACTGATCCGAAAGCAGAAAATATTGCTCTTGATCAGAAGATCCCCGTGGTGCTCACCTATCAAACCTGTTGGGAAGATCCGGCAGGCGGGCAGCTCAAATTCGCTAAAGATGTATATGGTTTAGATGCAGTACTATTCACGTACCTCAACCGTTTATAGTGTCCCGGAATTAATCCAGGACACTAAAGTGATTAACATTTGAATTGTTTCCATCCAGATGGGTGGAAGCATAAAGTGCAGCGGTAGCTTCATTCAAATAACTAGACTTAAGCGATTCGCTGGATTTATTAATGAATAACACACTGCCTGAACCAAGCGTATTAATAACCAGGTCGGAATATTCTGAAGCGACAGCCGGGCAACCCTGACTTCTGCCTAACCTGCCTAAGGCTTCAATTGTCCCTTCACTTACATATGCTGCACCGTGGATCACAATCGAACGTTCTCTTGCCTTATCATTATAGCCCGGATCCATTCCATCCAAACGTAGGGAACGGCCATGTTTACCATTATATTCCTCACCTGTTAAATAGAATCCTATACTGCTGCTGAATGAATCATTCTGATTAGAAAAACGAACGGTTTGATCTTCCCCACTCTTTTGACCATGCGCTACCCATGTATTTAAGATGATGGCTTCCTTCTCCAGATCGATAATATACAGGCGCTTCCTCGTACTCGGCTGATCAAAATCAGCAATGGTTAACAGGCCACTCTTAGCATGATGATCTTTAGTTAAATTATAATATCCGGTAAGTGCTTTTTCGAATACCATATAGCTTAAGCCTTTCTCAGCAAGCTGAGCCGTTGAATATAAATGCTTCGCATAATGCTCATAAGCAATTGATACCGGCATGGAACGGCTATTCATTTGACGCTCTTCTTTCGCATTGCTGTGTTTATAAGCAATAGAAACGATGTAAGAAAGAATGATGAAAATAAATGAAACTCCTAAAACGTATTTTCTCATAATGATTAAATTTACGTGCATAATTGATTAGGTCAGTTTCTTATCGATAGGCTTTCGTAATTGATTTGTTACAAATATAGCTAACCATCTGGTACTTATCAATAGGAAATTCTAAAGATGGCATCAACATGATAAAAGCAGCGGGCCACACTAATAAGGTTAAACATAAATAAAAACATTTTTAATTGGTATCTGTTAGCACATAGCAAAACGTATTAATACGTTTTTATTTATCTCATCCCAATGACAGAAAACCAGTTTAGTTTAATGATTAAGGATCATGTTTCATCCCTTTACAGCCATGCCATGCGCTACACCCGAAATGAAGAGGATGCACATGATCTGGTGCAGGATACCATGTTAAAAGCTATTAAATTTTATAGTAATTATACCGAAGGAACTAACATTAAAGGGTGGCTGTTTGTCATTTTAAGAAATACTTTTATTAATGACTATCGCCGCAATCAGAAGAAAAATGCGCTAATTGTACAGTCGGACGAAATTTCTTCACCTGAGCTGATGGTTAGCGCAACCAGTAATAAAGCTACTGGAAGTTTTGTGATGGATGATATTGGCAAAGCAATGAAGTCATTGCCGGAAGCTTATTCCAAACCATTTATCATGTATTTTGAAGGGCATAAATATCATGAGATTGCAGAATATCTGGATATTCCAATAGGAACGGTAAAAACCAGGATTCACGTGGCCAGAGACCTTCTAAAGAAATATTTAAAGACTTACAGGGAAGCTTAGCCAATTACCGGCTAAGCTCTTCTTATTTATTATTCAACCTTCAAAACATTATTGTTAAACTCCTGTTTGAATTTTAGTTACTGGTCATCGATCACCAGACTATTAGCCAACACATTTTAATCAAATTTTTTCCTTGCGCATGACACCCGGTTTTTCAGAAGGCACGCACAAATATGCTGTGCATCACTGTTTTGAGAACAATCAGTTATTGATTTTAAAAATATTCAGGCTTGACTTGAATTCGGAATCTGATACGCTTATTCTGGATCACTGGCTCTCCTATGATAAAACCAGTTCTGCGATGGTTAAGCTCTGGGAACGTTCAAAGGATTCATCTCCTTATATAGAAGAGCGTTATTTTGAGCAGGGCTATCTGAAATTCAATGAATATGAAGCAACCTTTATTGAAAAATACAATGCTGGTCAACATCAATTGATTAATCGAAGTAAAAGTCTGTTGAGCCGTGAGGTTGATGAACTAATCAATCGTTATTTAACATCATAGAATTTTAATTTACCCAATCACCCATAAAATAATAAACCAGCAAATCTTTAAGGCTTGCTGGTTTATTATTTTAAAAATTACTGTAATCTTATTTTACATCATTCTTCACCTTATTCGCTGTACGTTGTCCAGGTAAGTAAATCTGGAAACCGAAAGATAAGTTAAGGTTGCTTTGAGTGGTTTCGTTACCAAAGCCAACAAGTCCGTTATATTTCAGAAGCGTCTCCAGACCAATGTTTGGTGTAATGAAATAAGCGAAACCTGGTCCTACACTCAAATTTAAACCATTGGTATTGCCTCCGCCTTTACTAACGTTAACACCACCAAAGCCAGCGGTAGCTTCCGCGAAGAAACGTCCATGCTTTAACACTTCCACATCCTGACCAGTGTAGTATCTTCCCAATGCACCCACTCCATAATTTGTTGTAGTATTAGAATTTTTCGCAGTTTTCAATCCGAAATTTACATAGCCTCCAACAGCTAAATTATCCTGTACAAACCATGCTGCTTTAGGCGTAATATCCACACTAAAAATTTTCGGAGCATCTAACCCTAAATTGATGTTAGCCAGGTTTCCGCCTACCATTACATTTCCCTTTTGAATTTGTGCATTTACTGCACCTGCAAATAATGCCAAAGAAAATAAGCTCGTAATAAATATTTTTTTCATAAATGATTTTATAACGTTATCACATGATAACATTGACTTAACATCATCCACCTTTTTGAGTTTTACAATAAAAAAGCTTTGCCTGTCTTACAGACACTTATAAATCGTTTATGAATTTGAGATGATAAATATGCGCATTTGACGCTGTTATGCAGGCCGTTTTCACATTTTCCAGCTACCCTACGTGATTATATTCTGGTCTAAATCAACCGTAATTTTGGATGAAGATAAGACCCTCATCAATCCTAATCTGAATTATTGGATTAATTCCTGAATGCTAAGCATGAGCATACTGCTCTCGAAAGGTTTACCGATAACCGCATCTGCCATACAATCGATAGCAGCTATTTCCTCATAACTCAATCCAGTCAAAATAATAATAGGAATGTGCGCTGTGGTTTCATTCATCCTCAGCTCATCACAGATTAATCTTCCATCAGCATCACCCAGATCAATATCAAGGATAATTAAATCGGGATTAAATATGGATATTGTAGATTCGATTAAGTCGGATTGATCAAGCACCTCGACGTCAAACTTTTCCATTGACAGAAACTGAGCAAGTGCGTCCAGCAAGAATTTGTCATCATCTATTAGGAGAATTTTATTTTTGATCATTATACTTAATTTTAAATCACCCCATCGTGGTCATTTGTTTGCTGCAATAATCAATTCGCGTGCCAACACCAGACTCACTATGTCATGATAAAGATATATTTGCGCCGTTAGCTCAAAGCAGAATCCTATTCTTTATAACAACACCGTTAAAAATTGCTATACATAAAGAAAAACATCAGAAATGAGTTTTCTATGAAGACTGAAAATGATTTTCACTGCAATAAGAAGTATAATATTGCTTGCTACTCCCAGTCTCACCAATAATCGGCCTGGACGTGGTTACTGATTTGATGAGAGACGTATTAAAGCTGCAGAAAGCTGGGAAGAAATAGATGGATAGTTTTAAACATAAAAAACACTACTCCAATAAATATGTTAGTGCTTATAATCAAAGGCCAATTATATGCAACCATTCAACGTTGAAGTCTGTCAGGGTGATTCTACCCTTACCTATACCATTATTCCAGAGAACGATTATTATGCGATCATGTTTCATGATCGAATCATCGCCGCAATTGCCCTTCAGAAAGGAAAGTGGAGGGAAATACCGCTTGCGAGAGTTCACAGCCATGATCTTGAAATTGCCTCCAGCGGACTTCATCAGGAAGGCTCGTTTCTTAAATTACCGGTCGAGGAAATTGGAAATAAAATATCACTTCTTCAGGCCGGACTACCCGAATCAGGAAAAGATTGCAACGAATTAATGTAGAGCAGGTTTTTATTCTACGTAAAAATTTAAATCCATCTGGGATAATTACTACGCTTTGTTAACTTTTGAAAAGGAGGTAACAAAATAAAATGCTAAATTTAGCCCCTAAAAATCTAAATCATAATGGTTATCATTAATAGTTTTGAAGAATACAAGGCCTATCTGGGCCTTCAGATAGGCGAGTCCGGCTGGCATAAAATAGATCAAAAGCAGGTAGATGATTTTAATCAGGCCATTCAAGTGAGCATGTCAGCCGGCAGCCAGGAATTAATGGGTGAAGCGAAATCCCAGGTAGCTGATAGCTATCTTACCATTTCCTTAATCCCGTATTTATGGAAACAGATCGCTGACATACGGGAAGTTAAAATGGAGGTGAATTACGGGATAGAAAATTTTAGGTTCATTCAGCAAGTTCCTTCTGGAGCAAAAGTCAGGCTCCGTGCCAAACTAATCTCTATATCTGATCTTCGGGGAATTACTAAAGTAGTCATCCAGGCTGATCTTGATGTTGAGGGATATTCAGAAACGGCTTACACCGGTAATGTTATTTTCCTTTACCATTTCAAATAATTCTGAAAAGGATAACTTCAGTTGCTTTAAAGTCATCATTAATAGAAAAGTTAGAAATAAAATTATAACATTTTGATTTTCAATAATTTTGTTTATATTTGAGAACAAATTAAAATAAAATATAATGCAACAAGGAGTAGTAAAATTTTTCAATGAGACAAAAGGTTTTGGATTTATCGTGCCAGCTAATGGCGATGCAGAACTTTTTGTACATGTATCAGGCTTAGTAGATAATATTCGTGAGAATGATTCTGTAAGCTATGATGTAGAAGAGGGCAGAAAAGGCCTGAACGCAATCAACGTTAAGATAGGATAAGATAATAACCTTCATACATTGTTAGAAACATCTGCTTTAAAAGCAGGTGTTTTTTTTTGCATTTTTTTCAACGGATGTCAAAAAACTTAAGGGTTAAGTCAAACATAAAGTAGCTCGACGGGTTATAATCTAAATTTACTGATACTTTTTGGGGAATAATGGAAGACTTTCTTAAACATTTAGCTGGCATCTCTAATACTGACCCCCGTTTAATGGCGGCGGCGCTGAATGCATCAAGCAATGGGGTGGTGATCACAGATCATCGTCAGGTTGATGAGCCCGTTATTTATTGCAATGATGCCTTTGAGACTTTAAGTGGATATAAAAGAAATGAGATTATTGGCAGAAATTGTCGTTTTATGCAGGGTAATGACCGGAATCAGGAAGTAAAAGATAAAATTAAGCATGCCATTGCCAATGGTGAACATTGTCAGCTACTGATTCGCAATTACCGTAAGAACGGCAATTTGATCTGGAATGAACTTATGATCTCCCCTTTAAGGGATGAGAAGGGCGTATTGACACATTTTATTGGAATCCAGAATGATGTAAGCGAAAGAATTTACACCGAACAAAAGCTCGAGCAGCACCGGGACAGGTTAGACGATGAAGTTCGGGAACGCACAGAAAGCCTGCAGGAAAACGAAAACTTCCTTTCTGCTATAGTGGAAACAATAAGAGAAAGCTTAATCATCCTGAATAGTAAACTTGAAATCGTGGATGTCAATGATAATTTTTGCAAATGTTTTAAGCTATCTAAATCGGATATTATCGGCCGGAAAATTTTCTCCCTGGGCAGCGGGCAGTGGAATATCCCGGAGCTGAAAGAACTTTTGATCAATGTCCTTCCCCACAACAATCCTTTCGAAGATTTTGAGTTCGAAGCAGAATTCCCCGATATTGGTAAAAGAACGCTCATACTCAATGCCAGACAAATGACCTTGAAGGGAAAATTCCAGGAAAGAATTTTGCTCGCCATTGAGGATATTACGGAAAGAAAAGCACTGGAATACAGAAAGCAGGATTTCATTAATATTGCCAGCCATGAAATGAAAACCCCATTGACAAGTATAAAGGGTAACCTTCAGATGTTGCAAAAAATTGCAAAGCAAAGGGAGGACAGTATTTATACAAAAGGATTTGAAACAGCCAACCGTTCTATCCAGAGACTAGAAAACCTGATTTATGATTTACTGGATGCATCAAAAATGCAATCGGGCAAGGTGGCTTTTAAGTTTGAAGACTGCAGCGTTTCGCAGTTAATCCTTGAGTCTATTGATATCATTAGTCAGGATTCCACAGATTATCAATTTTCAGTCACAGGCGACGTTGATCAAACCATTAACTGCGATATTGGCCGTCTGGAACAGGTCATGATTAACCTGTTGTCTAATGCTGTTAAATATAGCCCCAAAAACTCCCATATCAACATTCATGTTTCCTGTATTCCCGGTTATTGTAAAATAGCCATTCAGGACAGCGGCATCGGAATAAGCAGCAAAGACCATAAACGCATTTTTGAACGCTTTTTCAGGGCAGAAGATTCTACCGATAAATTTCCAGGCGTGGGCGTTGGATTATACCTGTGTGATTATATCATCAAACAGCACAAAGGAACGATATGGGTAGATAGTCATCCGGGTGAGGGATCAACTTTCAGTTTTACTGTTCCAATGAAAGACGCTTAGGATCGGGATTGGCCGATAAATATTGACAAAAACTAATCAGCGATTTATATTCCGTAGATTTGAACCATTCTAATTCAGCGCATAAATTATTAATTTTTTATAAAAATCTTATATAGCTTGCAGATCACTAATCAAGAAGAATCTATCCAATCCAAACGGATTCACGCTTTGGAAGAGTACCAGATTATGGATACTGATGCAGAGGCAGAATTCGATGAACTTACTTTGCTCGCATCAAAAATCTGCGGAACCCCCATCGCTCTGGTGACCTTATTGGATAACTATCGCCAGTGGTTTAAAAGTAACATCGGCTTGAGCGCTTCTCAAACCCCGATAGAGCAGGCATTTTGCGCCCATACCATCAGGGAGGAATCGGGAATGATGGAAGTAAATGATGCGCGCACCGATAAAAGATTCTCTTCCAATCCACTGGTAACCAGTGATCCTAATATTGTTTTTTATGCTGGAATTTCGCTGATCAATCCCCAAGGAATTGCTTTGGGAAGTCTTTGCGTAATTGATAGGGTTCCCCGAAAACTCTCCAGTGATCAATTGGAAGCACTAGGGATTATCGCAAAACAGGTGATCACTCAAATGGAGCTTCGGATCAAAATAAGAAAACTCAGTCAGGCCAATAAACAACTTAATGAAAGTAACCGCTTTATGCAGCGTTTTGCAACCACTGCCGCCCATGATCTGAAAAATCCATTGAGCAGCATTTCCATGAGCGCTCAATTGATGCTTAAGCAATCCTCTTGTAAAGAAGATGAAAAACTTTTCAAGTTGGCTACTACCAGTTTATCTTCTGCCAATAAGCTTGTTCAAATGGTCAATGATATGCTGGAATATTCGCTTAGGCCTGAAGCATTGACCAATAGCAGGGAAAATGTTGACTTACTAGATTTGATTCAAAAAACCATTTTAATGATGGGGGTTGATCAGGATGTAGAAATTACCCTACCAGAACAATCAGCTATTTTAAAAACTTCAGAAATTGCTCTTCAGCAAATTTTCATCAACCTTTTAACTAACGCTATTCGCTATAATGACAAAAGCGAATGCAAAATAGAGATATCCTTTTCATCTACAGAAGATCGCATCATCTTCGAGGTAGCAGATAACGGCCCTGGCATCCCTTTAGAACAACTGAATCGTATTTTTGAAAAGGATGTGACTTTAGGAATTACAGATAGATTTAATCAAAAAGGAACTGGTCTTGGGCTGCATACAGTGAAATTGCTGATTGAAAAATTAGATGGCCATATTGAAGTTAGTTCAGAAATTGGTCATGGCAGCCGGTTTATTTTCTCTTTAAATAAAGGCTATAAGTAATTTCCGGCCGGAAGGTATAGGAGACTGCTTTTTATCAAAAACCAATGCGGTTCAGTGTCACTGAAGACAAACCAGTTTAGTAAGCAATTAAAAAACCCTGACGACAAACTCATCAGTAAAATCGGCATTATAGACCTTAAACTCAACTGCCCATTCATCTTCCACCAGTTGCGAAATGTAACTGGAAAACACGTTTCTAAAACGCCTGAAGTCGGCATCTGCTCTGCAAATGACGAGGTAGCTTTCATCATTCTGCATGATAACTTCCTGAACAGCATCCTTCCAATGCGATTTGATTTTTTCAGGTAGAAAGTTAAATTGCTGTTCGTCTATAAATTTCCCTATAGCATCAATCTGCTCCTGAGAAAGACTGCTTTCGATTTGATTCATCCAACAGGTATCCTTTTTCTGAATAGCACCAATCATTTTACCTGCTGATAAAATAATCCATGGTTCAGTTTTTGAATAAGAAATGACCCGGTAAGCATCCATATGATCTCCCTCTCCAAAAAGATAATCCAGGCTTATGACCGGGGGAGTCAGGAGCTTATTATTCTTATAATTGCTCAAACCTCGTCCCATATTGATCCACAAAATTCACTTTAATACCTTTAATTTGCACCTCACTGTCATCGTGCACCAGCGCTGCCAGTTTCCTGATACTTTTTACATCCTCTCTACTTGATATAACAATATTGAGTTCCGGTGGACCGACCTGAATGATATCAGTGACTTTTTCTAAGTTCAATTCCGCTTTGAGTATGCCAATCAGCTTTTCCATAACATATTGAGATAACATTAGCCGCAGAGCTTTGTTTGATCTAACGCTTTTTAATGATTAATAACTTGGACTTTGAAAAATTGGAGCTGGTTTAAACATTTTTGCTTCATCGTGGATTGTTATAATGGATAATACAACATAATATGGATAGCCAGGCTTTAACAAGATTTTTAAAACCTCAAAGTGAATCATTTGCAACAGCTCTTGCCGAAATTCAGCAAGGCAGGAAAAAAACGCACTGGATGTGGTACCTCTTTCCACAAATTAAGGGCCTTGGATTTAGTGAAATTTCCCGGTATTACGCGATCAGCAACATAGAAGAAGCCAAAGCCTATTTAAAGCATCCAGTTTTAGCGAAGAATCTTTTGGAAATATCCCAGGCGGCTGCCAATATTGAGCATAAAACCGCATTGGAGGTTTTTGGAAGTCCGGATGACTTAAAGCTCCATTCGAGTATGACGCTTTTCAGCATAGCTGATCCATCCCAGACCATATTTCAAAAAGTACTCGATAGATATTTTGACGGAAAAAAGGATAGCAAAACCATGGCTTTGATTGGACGGATCCAATAGCTAACTGGTAGAACTAACGATGAGCAACTTGCAAAAATAAAAAAATTAGATCAATTTGCGGGTATGAATATTATCTTGGCATCAACTTCTACCCTGTTTGGCGGCACTTATCTGGAATACCTGAAAGCGGAGCTTATTCATCTCTTTACTGGCATTGATGAAATTATTTTCATTCCTTATGCCAGACCGGGCGGAATATCGTATCAAGAATATACCGCCAAAGCTAAAGCCTTTTTTTCAACAATTGGAATCCGCGTAATTGGCCTTCATGAATTCAGTGATCCTTTGCAAGCAATAGAGCAGGCAAAGGGATACTTTACGGGTGGAGGAAATACGTTTTTACTGGTTAAGACTTTGCATGACCAAGGCGCAATGCATGCTTTAAAAGCTAACATTTTAAGCGGGAAACCATATTTGGGCTGCAGCGCCGGAAGTAATATCGGCGGGATTAATATGCAGACCACCAATGATATGCCTATTGTTTATGCTTCTTCTTTTGAATGCATGGGACTGGTTCCCTTCAATATCAATGCCCATTATTTAGATCCTGATCCTAATTTGAAACATAACGGGGAAACCAGGGAAACGAGAATAAAAGAATTCCTGACTCAAAACGAGGTCAAAGTAGTGGGATTAAGAGAAGGAAACTGGATCAGGAGAGTTGGTGATAAGATAACGGCAGAAGGATCAGAAAGTACCCGGATTTTTGAAAGCGGTATTCCTCCTTATGAAATTGCACCTGGAGATTTAATTTAAACCAATCTTATCTTTACTTAGCTGAAGGGCAATCATTATTAGCAAATCATCTCCTCAATTATTAGTTTTTACGCTGAAAATCAAATATTTGAGAACCAACAAGGTCAAAAATTGTTTTCATAGCGTAACCGATCAGAAACCTATAAAAACTAAAAATGAAAAAACAACTAAACCTCACGATGCTGTCAGCAGCTTTGCTTTTATTTTACGCCTGCACCAAGCCCGGCGAAGATGATGGAACAGGAATACCAATTAACCCCGCAACAGGTAGCAGCGTGGAAACGCTTGCAGCAAATACCACCTACAAACCGGCTTTTGCCGGCCAGACCCGCATTGGCGGCGTTAAAACATCCATTGCTTTTTCCGGCGCGGCAATTGCAACAAATCTATCCGCACCATGGGGCATCACAGCCTTGCCTGATGGCAGATTACTGATCACAGAGAAAGCCGGACGAATGAAAATTGCTACCACCAGTGGTCAGCTCAGTGCAGCCATTACAGGCCTGCCTGCAGTAAATTCTACCGGTCAAGGCGGCTTGCTGGGTTTATGTGTGGATCCTCAGTTTTCTTCCAACCGGATGGTATATTGGGTATTTTCAGAAAATGTAAACGGGGGAACGCAAACCTCTGTTGCTAAGGGAAAATTATCCAATGATGAAAAAACTATTGAAGGATCGGTCGTGATCTACCGGGCTAACCCTGCTTATAACGGAACATTGCACTATGGCGGAAGAATTCTTTTTGACCGTAGCGGAAATTTAATGGTAAGCACCGGAGAGCGGTCGGATCTGGCCACCCGTCCCCTGGCCCAGTCCGTAAGCGCAGCACTGGGAAAAGTCATCCGGATCACAACCAGTGGACAGCCTGCGCCAGGCAACCCGGCTTTCGCCGGAGCGGGCGCTTTACCTGAACTCTTTAGTATAGGGCATAGAAATCCTCAGGGACTCGCCCTTCATCCAGAAAGCGGAGAACTATGGCAAGGCGAACACGGACCACGCGGGGGAGATGAAATTAACCGCGTGCTGGCTGGCAAAAACTATGGCTGGCCAACCATCACTTACGGGATAGAATACAGCGGGCAGGCGATAGGCGGTGCTATTCAGCAGCAAAATGGCTTGGAGCAACCTGTATATTACTGGGATCCGGTGGTCTCGCCAAGTGGGATGACCTTTTATAATGGCAACCGAATTCCTGACTGGCAAAACAACCTTTTTGTAGCAGCCTTGAGCGGGAAGCATATTGCTAGGCTCGTAATCGAAAATAATAAAGTGGTTGGCGAAGAAAGACTATTGGCCTCAGAAGGGCAGCGTTTCCGGGACATTACCCAGGGTAGTGATAATGCGCTTTATGCGATTACTGATGAGGGTAGACTTTACCGAATTGACAGGCAGTAGGCACTGGCTCATCTTAGAAATATAATTATTCTCAATGGTCATTAACAAGAGGTAGCATCTGGTTATGGACTATCTCTTGTTTTTTCTACCTTCCTGTTCAGATCGGTCCATAATTTGATCTTCTGAGTGCATTTGCGCAGAATTTTGCCGGTGTTCAACCGGCAAGTTCCCTACCAATCTATTATGATCTATCACCTGCATGCGCTGATCGAATACATTTAGATTCTTTTGCTCGGGATTTGCAGCAACATAAACCTCTTCCCTTTTACCATCCAGCAGAATAGGCAGGGTAATGAGATTTCCAAACCGGAGTGCTTTAACTGCAGATTCCTTTTTTTCCAAATCCTCTAAACCAATAAAAGGATAGCTTTCGAAGACCTTTTGCAAATCATACCCATATTCAGGAAAGAACCATTTCAATGGATGCTCGCCGTCTTTACCGGTAAACTCAAAATTCATTTTAAACCAGACATTGACTTTTCTGAATTTGTTCTCCTGCAAATCATCGAGATCCTGTATCATTAATGGTTTTTCAAAAGATAAGCCACATAAGAGCTTATAGGCCTGAAGGGCACTCATTCGGTTTTGCTTATCCATCTCAAAACGCTTGGTAATTTCTGGCGCACCACTGTGCTTTTTCAATGTCGCCTCCATTGCATTAAGAAAATAAACTTCTCCATGTCTTGACCTGTTAAATCTCAGCTCATAATGCATCAAATCGGTTCCTTTCTGGGGATCCGAACGAAACTCCCCGGGGATGTATCGCTGGTTAATGCCAATGGAAAAAGACACCTGTCCCTTTTGCATTCCCTGGGCTAAAACTGCATTTAACCGGGTTCCAAAACCCAAATAGTCCAAGCTTTTTTCAAGATACTCTAAATTTTTCTGATCCATATGCTTTACGGTTTTATTCAGTTTAACTTAATAGACTTATCTCGACATTTTCCTTTGATAGCTCTCCCCTACTGTTAAGGGATGATCAATAGTCCTTTGATTCTCATTTTTCCTTGCGCCTTCCATTTCATTCATTGCATCTTGAAATGCAGGAGTGAGATGAGAAAGTTGCAGGGCGTTATCATGGAGCGCCCGGATGCCGCGAAGAAGTAAATTGGATAAACTAGAGAACATTGACCCCGTCTCGCCGGAAATAAATTTTCTGCAATGTTTTGCTTGTCTGTATTTTAGCGAATTGGCGCGAAGGGGTCAAATGAATTGGTTTTTGCACATGATAACTTATCTGGCTAAAAATACATAGTAAATCATATGTCAATAAGAACTTTTGGAGACATTCCCCTTTTCATCCAAAGGACTTCCATATCGACGTGCATACTTTAATTTACTACTGATTTCTGGAACTGATTCTTCAAGAATGGCGTACATCTCATTTCTTTTGGCGGGATCACTTTTGTACCTCTCTCCAATAGCTTTTCTTTCCATATTATATGCTATCATTGTTGGAACAACGGTAGAGCTGTCTAAATCTTTTGTAAGGCCTCTTTTTTTAGCTTCTGACCAATCTGTTATCGCTTGGTTTGAGGATATGTCTTTATATTTAACTGCGAATAAAAAATTGAATTGTTTTTCATTCAAGATTTTTGGAAGAATTTTGTTCTCGTACCCTTGTGCATCGAATTTTTTGCCGTTGTCATAACTCACGAAATTTGCCATTGCTTCTTCGAAACGAATTCCATTTGAAACGATAGAATCTAACTGAACAGTTGTTAATTTTAATTCTTTAGCATACTTATATGCAGAATAGAATTTAGATGTGGTTACGTGCATAAGTCCATCGTTAACATATGTTTCTTTGTTAAATTGTTCAACTTCCTGTGGTGTAAACTTTTTAAGCAAAGCATTATTAAAATTACTTCTAATGGACGAAATTTCATTTCTTGAAGCTTTGGAAGTAATAGCTTTTGCTAACTCATTTTCAATTCTTAGATATTCCTCAGCAAGAGTTTTTTCTTTATCATCTGATAATTTAGTTTTTTGTGAGATATCGTAAAGTTTTATAATTATCGATTTTGGATATTTGTACAATTTGGAACTGTTCTGTTGAGCTAGTGATATTAAATTAATTAATAATGCACCAAAAAATAAAATAATTCTTTTCATATTGTTTCTATAAATTTTACCACCATTGTTGGGTTTCATCACTAGCGATTGTGAAAGGACGTTCAAGGTTTTTGGAACGTTCAGGTAGTAGCAGCAATAAACTGTTGAGGGGGACTCCGGAAAATTCCAAATATTTTACACTCGGATCTTTTATCATTTTAGTGCCAATAATCTTCCAGCCATTAATAGACCAAAAGTGTAAAGTATAATGCATGCCTTTCCGAAAAACTAAATATTTATCTTTTGGAAATACCTTGATACTACGCATAATGTTAAAATTAGGTTCTAGGATTACCTGCTTGCTATAGCCAGAGACAATAGGAAAACCCGCTGGCCTCAATTTGCCTTTTAGATAATATTGTGGGAGATAAACAACTCCCTGGCACATTGAGTTGAATGTGGCTGAATTTCCGACTATCTTCCCCCACCAAATAGGTTTCCAATTCAGGTCGTTGAATACAGATAAAAACGCGTATTTAGGTTGATCACTTCTTCGTTTTATAATTGATGCTTTAACACCATTGGTTTTCCAGTATGCTGCTGTCACATCAATGAAATTTCGACTCCTTAGAAAGCCGGCAGGAATCTGATTTGCTGGTATCAAACTGGCTATAACATTTTTTTGCTTTGAAAATGTTCTACGTATCACTTTAGATGGCTCGCGTTCAAAGGGTGTATTGCTAAAGGTTTTCGTGGAAATGTCATAGATTGGATACGGAATCATTTTGTCATTAAATATAGTGTTAAAATAATGACGACCAGATGCTGTACCCCAATACGCAACCTCATCTAAAGCTACTGGTATTCCTTGCGAGCGAAAGACAAATCCAATCAAATCAGATATATCCTCGCAGGGGCCCTTCTTATAAAATAATAATTGTTTGGCGTCAATTCGTGGTAAACTGGTCCTATTTTCAGAACCATAAGTATTGGTAAACCAATTTCTAAAATCATTAGCAAGTATATTTGCTAAACTTTTAGAGTCTGATGTTTTATTCGTATTTGTCAAAAAAGTAAACTTTTTCCTGTAAATCTCCCGCCAGTCACTTATAGGTTCTGTAGACGTACGATATGGCAAAACATATTCGCAAAAGTCTTCAAATTTTAATGCACTAAAAAATTTGCTATTACGTGCTGCAGAAAATGCATGTTCTATATTTTTTATCAGAAATTGAGCCTTAATGATATTTACGTCTGGCTTTTTTATAAATACTTCATGTAAACCATGCTTCTCTTTAAATTTAGAAAAAGCTTCTGCTGCAGTAGTTTGATTAGCAAATTGGTATTCATCAAAAGTATAAAGCTTCCCTCTCGCATTTCTCAGATATTTATCAACTGAATAGTGGATATCCATATTAGAAATTAAGAAATAAACTGCTTTAAGCTTTAATGGATCGCCCAACTTTTTATAGTGATTTATAGCCGCTAAAAGTTCGGAACGATTATTTCCTGCTTTGTTTAAAACTATTTGAACCCCTGTTGGAATACTACATTCAGCTTTGGTAAAAATAAAAAATGAAGAAATGAAGAAAAAGAGAAAAAGATGTTTCATAAACATACTTGAGAAGAATAATTAGATATGGTCACGACTGAAAGCCACCCTCAATTCGCTGATTGTTTTTTTTATGATATTTTGATAGTTAGTGTAGAACAATGCACCCCAAATCCTCCATCGCTTCGAGAAATAAAATTTATCTTTCGTTATATCATAAACTATATGAATTTGTTTAGTTGCCCAATGGGGCTTAGAATTCTCCTTACAGTATTGAATAGCTGAGTCATCTATTTTATTAGCTATTAAAATTGAGATAGAAATGACTCCAGAATTATTGGACAACCCGCGGCCGTCGTATTCGTTCACTGCCTTTTTATGACATTCGTTTGAAAATGCCTTGATCGCATTTTCTGTTACGTTATCGACTATCACTGAAACGAATGTGAAAATTACTAATTCTATACGTTTATGAAAGATATATTCTATTTTCTTAGAAATAATACAGCTCAAACCACCCAAGATAGTTTCTTGATAAAAAGAGTTACTTTCTAGATAACTCTTTTTTATTTTGTCCATATTTTTCAATCTACATTGCTCTAGACTGTGGTACCATAGCCATACATTCATTAAAATGAGTATTTGCAGAAGCTAATTGCAAACCATAATGAACTTCAGCAGCTGCCATACCCGCGATCCATGCTTCTTCACACAACGCTATCCCAATACCTTCTGTACCGACTACACATAAAAGAACAATGACGTGAACGGCCGCTAATTCGATGGTAAAATCAGTATCCGCATCATCTAGAGCTTGTGAATATTCATTAATACAATCTGATTCTGTCATTTCTTGAGTCGGTGTTATGGTATTCTTATTATCTAATTTAATTTGATTTATAGCGTTCACTATAAGCTCTTTCTGCTGTGTTGCAGAGAGAAGTTTGAATTCCGGATTATCGTTAAGAAAATTCAGCAAACTATTTTTTTGGTTTATAAATTTCGTAACAATTGTTGCACCATCGCTACCAAAACCTAATTTCCCTTGAAACGCAAGAAGTTGTTGTCTTGTCTTTATGGGTTTAACATCGTTAAGAAGAAGTGAAAACTTTTGTTTAAGACTGGGCAAAGCGGTTCTTTCTCCTGCATTACCACCAGAGAGTTTGTTAGTGTTGTATGTCTTGTAAGCCATTAACCATGAAGCCTGCTTCATTTCGGAATACATTTCTTGGATATTTTTATCCTGACTCATTGATGCCTTAAAATAGGCATAATTCTTTTCTGTATTATCTAGTAAAGTACTATCATCATACTTCTTACAACCATAAAGAAATAATAAAATAATTGAAAGTAATCCTCCGACTTGGAGAAAAAATTTTGAGATTCTCATAATAACGTAATTTAGTTCGTCTAATATAATAAAATACTAGACATTATTATGATTTTTTTTATTTCAGCGTTTTTTATTTAATTGATTATATATTTTGCTAAGTTCATACTGTAGCTGTCGTGTTGTTGGTGAGTAAGTTTTTATATTAGAATTAATAATCCTAAAACACAAGTCATTTGCCTTTACAAAATTATTGATAAGCAGATAGTGTCTGACAAGTTCAACCTTTGGTTTTAATAAATTGGGATGACTATAAAAACAACCTTTAAGTATGCTCTCTGCCTGGCTAAATTTGTTAATCTTTTGTAGTGCCTTTGAATGTAGTAGAAGAGCATTGATATCTGTTGATAGGCTTTCGCACTCTATTATTATCGTTATACACATATCAAATTTTCCTTTCCTAAATAAATAGTTTGCATAGTCTAATAAGAATTTAGGGTTTTCCCTAAGAAATGGATATGCAGTCTTGAAATCCATATCAGCTTTTTCTAGTAAATTAGATTGTTTAAATTCGATCCATAGTGTAAGTGCATCCTGTTTGTGATAGGTAAATTTAAGAAAGGCCAAATTCAGAAAAATAAAAATGCTAAGTATATACCTTTTAAACGATAGGCTTGAGGTAAAAATACGTTCATTAGTTAGTGTAGTTATTAGAGACATTATGAACGTAACTACTGCCAATATCGGTAAGCTATGAAGGGGGTAAGAAAACAATGAAAATATTATCAGACCAAAAAGAGAAGTGTTAAATGGACGCTTATGTGTCTCGGGAAATTTTGAAATTAATCTAAGTGCTGAATAAATGATGCCAAAAGATAAAAATAATCCTATTAGACCTAATTCTGCAAAAATTTGTAAGGGTTCGTTAAATGTGTTATTAGGAAGATCTGGATAATTAAAAGGTTGTTTTTCGTTTTTATGTTTCATTACGTATTCAGTATGCCAAATTTGATATTCTGTGGGAAATTTCCCAAACCCTATACCAGTCATTATCGAGTTAGTTGAGTTTTCAATTGTGACATTCCAGATATGTAACCGGCCATAAGCTGATGGTTGCTTAAATAGCATGAGCAGCATAAGTGTACATATTATAAGTGAAATCCACACCCACCGGGGGAAGGATCGCAAGACTGCGTCTTGAGATTGTGTTCTATTTAAATATACCAACGGGATAAATGATAGTAAGCCTGCCCGAGAGTGAGTAAGTATAAGGATAAAACCAACAACCGTTATTAGTATGGAAATTGTAGTTCGGCGTAGAAATTTAAGAAATAGAAAGGGTAGCATTATAATCAAAAATCCAGATACTAAACCAGAGTTGTCTATTGTACCAGTAAGGTATAAATGTAGGTTTGCTGTATGGAAATTTTTTGCAAATTGAACACACAACACTACTAATTGGATTAAGAAAGCTAATGAGATCAGGTAGAAAAATGTTTTCAAGGTTAACACAATTCTACTCAGCAAAAACAGATTTCCAAGGACAATTAGGCAATATATACTTTCACTCATGTAAGGCTCGGTATTCCGAGTAAAAACCCTTGACAATAATACCCATAAAAAAAATATAAATAGATTGACATCAAGAATCGTTAAAGAAAATCGTTTATTATTAATGAGGTATATTAAACAAGCCAAACACGATCCAATTGAAATTATAATTGCAAAAATGAAATGCGACTTATAGTAAATATGAGAATTGTATACATAAGGGTTGTAAAATAGCAACGATAGAAAGCTAACCAATATTAGAAAATATAGAAAATACTTTAGTACAGCTGTCATCTTGATCATCTTATTTGGTTTACTTTACGAAAGTTTGATTTTAAAATGAAAAATTATCTATTTTGCATTTACAAAAACGCAAAATATAAGAAAATGCTCATTATCCAAATTGCCCTCAATCTTCTAACTCTTGTTTTTAATTTTCCAATGTCGAATCAAGATTTACCGACCGCTTCATCTGTAATTCAAAGATGCGAAAACGCGTATACTAATGCAGAAAAATACTTAGATTCTGGAAAAGTTGTTACAAGTTTTAACGATGGCAAGATGCAGCCCAACAGTACAGCAATTTTTTTTAAAACTGCCTACTCCAAATCAGGTCTTTTCAATTATGAGTTTTATAAATTGGGTTTATCAAATTCTCTTTACATAATAAATCGTGGTAATGACAATATTACAAAAACTTGGTGGGGTATAAATAACAAAATAAAAACTAACAATAGTTTAGAGGAGGCTTTATTGAATGCTCAGGGAGTTTCTACTTTAAGCTCAACACTAATTCCTAAAATGCTTCTTACAAGAAGTCCTGCAATTGGTTTAAACTTCTTCAAAATAACTAATAATCACGTCTTACTAAAGGCTGAAGATGTTGAAGGAACAATGTGTTACAAAATAATCGCTAGTTACAACAATGGAAATACCACAATATTTATTGATAAAATTAATTATTTGATACGGAAAGTTGTCATAGATCAAGTAATAAAGAATATCAGTTTCCATACGGAATATTTCTTTAGGCCATATATTTCTACCTCCGAAGATGTCTTTCAATTCAGGCCTTACCGAACGATAAAGCTTTAGTGGATAAACCAGAGAACATTGACCCCGTCTCGCCGGAAATAAATTTTCTGCAATGTTTTGCTTGTCTGTATTTTAGCGAATTGGCGCGAAGGGGTCAAATAAATTGGTTTTTGCACTAATGGTTTTTGACTCTATAACACTGCTTAATGTTTTTTGCTGCACTGCATTCCAATCTATTTTTGCTTTGTTTACTGATTTTGCCTCCATTATCTTTAATGCATCCATCATCCATTAGATAGTTTTTTATGCTGTCTGCCTACGAGAAAGAACGGTTGACAATAGATAGCGTAATAAATATCAAAACCAAAAGGGATTTCTTCATAGAAATAAGGATTTGCCTAGAATGATAATTTAAGATTTCAAGATTTACTAACTATTTTTAAACTTTAGTTTTTAGTAATAAAGTTGCATAAAAATTTGTTTGGGATAAAACAGATAGCTTAGAACCTCATTTGTTTTTGCAAGAATATCAATAAATCGCTTACCATTCTATCATACAAACGGTGGATTTTTGGTAGGATTAAAATTTCTTTTTTAGGTTATTGTCTCAAAAAACGAAGGTATGCATCCCCTCTTGTATATCTCTCGTTCAGTTGTGAGTTTAAATGCACCAGGTACGGCAAAGAAAAAAAATTAAAAAAATTAATTGAATGCAACCTCAAATGGCTAATTTTCATCTCAATTTTATGAAACGAATTTTAGCAGTAATTATATTTTTGACTCCTTGGATAGTAAAAGCTCAAAATGATAAATCATTGATGGCCGATAGCGTAAGAGCTTACTTAGATAGCAGCTTAAATATAATTAGAAAGCACTCCTTAAATACTAAAGTAAATTGGAATGATTTACGGTCAAATGTGTATGCTAAAGCTATTGGAGCAAAGCGGTATGAAGATGTTCTACATCTATATCCTTATATATTCGAGGAAATTGATGATCATCACGGCAGTTTAAAATTTAGAGAAAAAACATATAGTTGGAATAAAAAGGCAGCTAATCCTGTAAACAATATTATAGCCACCGCTACAAAAAAATATCAATCCGTTCATGCAGAAAAGATTACTAAAGATATTGCCTACATTTTAATTCCTGGAAACAACGATTTTAGAGGAAAGCAAATGGATAGCATCGCTAAAGAAATTAAAAATGCACTATCTAAAGTCAATGACAAGAATATCAAAGGATGGGTTATTGATTTGAGAGTAAACACTGGAGGCAATATGTATCCAATGATCGCGGGTTTAAGCGATTTAATAGGAGAAGGAAAAGTTGGTGGATTTCTCACCTCCACATACGAGCCTGATGGATCCTGGATTATTAAGAATGGCACTTTCTATGTCGACTCAGTTAAAGTTTCACCTATAAAATATAGTGGCTATCCTGTAAGTAAAGATATACCTGTCGCAATTTTGATCAGTGGAAATACCGCGAGTTCTGGTGAAATGACCGCAATCTCATTCATTGGCCGAACGAAATCTGTTATTATTGGCGAGCAAAGTGGCGGTTATACCACGAGTAATCTAGGCTCTAAATTAAATGAGTATTCAGGACTCAATTTAGCTGTAGATTATGCGGCGGATCGTAATGGAAAAATCTATCCAAAGTATCTTGAACCAGATTTGAAAGTTGTTAATGGTGATAACTTCGAAAACCTGAATGATGATTTAAAAATCAAAAAAGCATTAATTTGGCTCAGAAAGAATAAATAGTTCATAACTGTCTCAAAAAAAGAACCAATATGATTTATTAGGGAACCGATGTACAGGTATATTTCTTAAGACTAGACAAGCAGAAAGAAGATGTATTGGTTTTATAAAGTTTCTTTAGCACCAAAAAAGTGGACAGCTTTGTAGCGGAAGTTAACAGCATCCTTATTAAACAAACCAAATAACTACCATAGACCAGTAAATAAAATCAAAAGAAGTTAAATATCAGCAAACGATTAGTTAAATAAGCTGTTATCAATGGCGACCCAAATTGAAACTCACAAAGAATATAGGTCTACGTGATTTTTTTTCAGGTTCCATACTATATATTAAATCATCATCTAAAAAAATTAAAGAATGAGACTATTTTTATTTTGCGCTATCTTTTGCTTAGCCACTCCTTTTTATACAAAGGCACAGAAAACTTCTGATATCGTCGAAACACTGGAACAAAAATACAATTGGGCGAGGGCCAAGGTGATCCAGGAGAGTGTCACAATCAATGGTCCATCGGAAATGTTTACCCGGATTATGTCTGATAAGCGCTCTTATGACATTTCAACCTTTTCCTATTTAAGTTCATATCTAGGTAAGTATTTTGATAAAGTTTATGGTACTGATATATTAAATACAGCAGAAAAAACAGCTGTGAATACAACAGCTGAGCAAAAAGCGGCATGTGCTAAAGAAATTGCAAAAATTTCTGGCAAATTGCATATTATTTTAAACGCAAATGGCGTTAAATTAACAGATAACAGCTACGAACTTGGTATGACAACCTTGACTACTATAGGAGAATTCCTGAATCCTGAAAGAGGCGTTGGGGTAGCATTGGGATGGAGACCAACTGCCAATAAAATTGCCATCACGATTAATACGCTAAACAAAACCGGGCAACCTGTAGTCAAATGGAGCAAGGATATGACTACCTGTACCATAGATCTGCCGATTGCAGTAGACACTAACTATTCCAGTATAATTATAGCAGGCCTCAAAAAGGGTGGAAAAATCTAGCAACCCATTTGTCTTCGGATCAACAAGCCAGTTAGTAAAAAAAGTATTTTCTTTCTCAATTAAAAAGGAATGACTACGAAAAACGGGCCTATCCTAAACCTTAAGGAAGAAAGGCTTTTGCGGCAACCAGATTTGCCGATATCCAGACTTGGAACATGAATGTCCGTGTAACGATTTTGGGAGAAGAAAAATTGCTTAAATAAATAAATCTAAAGTAAGAAAATAGGATCTTTACAAATCAAAAACATTTTAATTTAAGATTGCAAACTGAAGATCAAATATCACACAGAAGAGTTATAAGCAATTTTGGCACTTATTCAAGTATTAGATTGGTGGGAAACGAGGTGACATATGTTTTCAATCCGAACATTCAATTAAGGTTAATTTCTTTATTATTATTTTTCAATTGTTTAGTTTTCTCAGGCATATTCTTCTATTTAAACGACTTCATTTTTAACTTTCCGATAATAGTTTTTTCGGTAATATTTATTGTAATATCTGTTATGATGTTCCTGAAAAGTCTTTACAAAATTATAGTAAGCAAAAGCGAAAGAACTATCAGGAAGATTGGTATTTTATCGGAAGTCAAAATTTCAACCGATACTTTGATGAGAAGTTGTAGTATTTTGAAGTCCGACTTCATTTTTGCACGTAACTGGCCTAAAAAAACATTTTATTTGAATCTAGCTGAAAATAGGCAGATCAGACTTAATATAGGATTAGACCCTAATCACAAATTAACAGCAGAATTTGAAAGTATATTACAAGAGTTATCAGATGATTTTAACATAAAATATGTTTCAATGTAAGAAATTGTAGTAAATACACTAACCAGAAATTTACAATAATTTAGGTCAATAATAATTTAGGTCAATGTTAGCGTCTTTGAACGTTAACACGGGCGACTTGTCTCAAAAAACGAACATTTAGATTTAGTGTCGAATATCTAGACTAGCATAATTTAGGATAGAAATATGCTATCACAAAACTTATTTTTAAAGATTCCAATCACATTTTAAATTTTAATGCATCAAATTCTTTAAATACTAAGAACAAAAGTCATAGTTAGAAGTAAATACATATAAGAGGGTGATTTTAGAAGACCTCTTCTAGATCATTATAACAAATAGTAAAATTTTTGGCGATATCCATTTCCTCATGTATGAATCAATGGCTGTTGAGACTTAGAGATAAATGGTTTAGATAAACCGGTATACTTAAGAACAAAGCTGTGATATCTCGTGTTGTCCATCACAATAAGATAATT